>Ga0183100_1000055_pt1 | contig 95916 bp, 82 predicted proteins | sample Biomet2_FD_127789 | JGI IMG/M metagenome (GOLD analysis project Ga0183100, IMG submission 127789) | Microbial communities from bioreactor (seeded with anoxic lake sediment) at LBNL, California, USA - Biofuel metagenome 2 | ecosystem: Engineered > Bioreactor > Anaerobic > Unclassified ...
ATTATTTTTACTTAATTTATAAAAAAAATTTAGAAAAATGGCTAAATATTTGAAATTCACGGTTCTTGTTGTTTTGTTCTCCGTATTCTCAGGTTTTTCTTCTATTCCTGATCATAATAAAACAAATATTGATGTATTGCATTATTCGTTAAATTTAAATCTGCTGCCGGAGGCAAAACAGATTAAGGGAATTACGGAAATTAAATTTCTGCTAAAAGATTCTGCTAAAAAGGTCTCTTTTAACTTTTACGATAATATGATAATACATTCAGTTAGACTGAATAATGAAAAAGTAGATTTTACAAGGCATGATAATAAAATCTCTTTTCATTTACCTAAGAGTTATGTTTTGGGTGATACTTTATTGCTGAATGTAGATTATGAAGGCACTCCTGAAAAAAAAGGGCTCTCAGGTTTTGTATTCGGAAAGATTAACGGGCAGACCCTTATTTATAATTTAAATGAGCCTGACTTTGCTTCAACCTGGTTCCCCTGTAATGATGTGGCATCAGATAAAGCATTGCTTGATATATATCTGACAAATGATTCTGCTTTTACTTCTGTTTCAAACGGGAAACTTGAAGAAGTACTTACCGAAGGTGCTAAACGTACTTTCCACTGGAAAACTTATTATCCTATCTCTACATATTTAATCTGCCTCTATTCAAGTATCTATAAGAACTTTGATGATTATTATGTCTCTCAGGATAAAAAAGATACTATGGCAATAAAGTACTATGTGCTTCCTGAGCATTTGGAGTTTGCTAAAAAAGATTTTGAAGATCATCCCGACATGATTGATGTATATGCTAAACTCTTTGGTGAATATCCGTTTATTAAAGAAAAATACGGCGTTGCTGAGTTCTTGTGGCAGTATGGTGCAATGGAACATCAAACTATTACCGGTATTGGTTCTAATTTCGTTTCGGGCAATAAATACTTTTCAGATATATATGCTCACGAGCTTTCTCATCATTGGTGGGGCGATGCTATCGCTCCCGGTACCTGGAATGATATTTGGCTTAACGAAGGATTTGCAACTTATTCCGAAGCCCTTTATCAGGAATATAAATATGGGGATAATTCTCTCAGAGCGTTTATGCTTAGCAAGTTTTCCAAGTTTTTCCCCGGCGTATTGTATAAACCCGGCACTGATTTATTTAGCCAGACTGAATATGATAAAGGGGGATGGGTACTTCATATGCTAAGATGGGAGGTGGGAGACTCCGCTTTCTTTAAGATTTTGAGAACTTATTTTGAAACATTTAAATATCAGTCTGCTGTTACAAATGATTTTAAAGAGATATGCGAGAAACTCTCAGGCAAAGATCTTACAAAATTTTTTGACCAATGGGTATATTCCGGGGAAGGACAGATAAATTTATCTGCTGATTGGCAGCAAAAAGAAATTGATAAATCTTATCAAATAGAATTTGATTTTAGACAGACTCAAACTGAATATGAAGTATATAATTTTACTCTGCCTATTAAGGTAATCTATCAGGACGGCACTTCTGAAACCTTAAAAGCAGCAATAAATAAAAGAAAAAGTACATTTACATTTACCGTACCTAAAAAAGTCGAAAGAGTATTATACGATCCTCAAAATTGGATTTTATTAAATCTTTCTAATAACAAAAATAATAAGTAATTTTGTATACTAATTTTTGATGAATTTTGAATAAATATTTTTTTATTTCCGATATACATTTGGGTCTTGGCTCTAAAGAGAAAGAGGACAGTAAAGAAAAATTACTGGCTAAGCTTTTTGATGTTATTAAAGCTGAAGGTACTGAATTATTTATATTGGGTGATCTTTTTGATTTCTGGTTTGAGTATAGAAATGTTTACCAAAAAGGTTTCTATAGAACTCTTACAGCCTTGCGGATGCTTACAGAGTCGGGCGTGAAAGTTCATTATTTTATAGGAAACCATGATTTTATGCACAGGGATTTCTTTGCTAAGGAATTGAATATATTGATGTATGAAAACCCTCTGGATATTGTTCTGGAAGATAAACGCTTCTTTTTAGGACATGGTGATGGTTTGGTTGAAAATGATATGGGTTATAATTTGTTAAAAAAAGTACTGAGGAATAAAACAATACAGTTCCTCTATTCCTTAATCCATCCGGATTTAGGAGTTGCTTTGGCGCGTTATACAAGCAGATCCAGCAGGGATTACACTACAAAAAAGGATTACGGTAAGCCTGACGGACTTGTTAAAGCGGCTGAGCAGATTATTGATTCAGGATTTGATTATGTATTATTCGGACATCTGCACAAAAGAAATTTTTCCAAGCATAATAACGGCTGCTATATAAATTTAGGTTCCTGGCTGGATTTTCCTTGTTATGGTGTTTATTCAAATCATAAATTTGAAGTTATTGATTGGTGTTAATATATGGCTAAAAAGAATTTAAATGATTCCCAATATGATGATTATTTTTATAATCATCAGAAAAGGAATAAAAAATTAAAAACTGATAAAAAATGGTCAAAAACAAGGATTACTCTGGTAAGTATAGGTGTCTTGTTTTTAGCTTTTCTGATCTTCATAGTAGTTGGTCTTCCTTCTTTTACTGAACTGGAAAATCCTAAACCGCCTTTGGCGAGTAAAGTATTTTCATCTGACGGTAATCTTCTTGGACAGTTCTTTATTGAAAACAGAATTGAGACAAATATAGACAGCCTTCCCAAATATGTTTCTGAGGCTTTAATTTCTACCGAAGACAGAAAATTCTTTGACCACTGGGGCGTTGATTTAGGCCGCTTTGTAAAAGCGATGGTTAAAAATGTTTTTACTTTCCATAGGGAAGGTGCAAGCACTATTACACAGCAGCTTGCTAAAAACCTTTACCAGCTTAAAGCCGGTAGGGAAAACACCCTGCAGACGGGTGTAAGAAAAATAAGGGAATGGATTACTGCTGTTCAGATTGAAAGAGCTTATACTAAGGATGAAATTCTTGAACTGTATCTTAATGTATCCTATTTTGGCCGTTCTGCTTACGGAATTGAAACAGCATCCAGAATTTATTTTGATAAACCCGCTAAAGAACTTACACTGCCTGAAGCTGCTTTGTTTGTGGCATTGTTAAAGTCTCCTGTTAATTATGACCCTATCCTAAATCAGGAAAACGCAATTAGAAGAAGAAATTTGGTCATGTTTAACATGGTTGATGCCGGTTATCTAACCAAAGAAAAATATGAAATTCTAAAGCAAGAACCTATAACTCTGGCAAAGGAAGTTAAAACTATTAGAAAAACTTCTTCACCTGCCTTTCTTGAGTATGTCAGGCTTCAGCTTGAAGAGCAGGCTCAGAAGTACGGCTTTGATCTTTACAGGGACGGTCTTACAATTTATACTACTCTGGATTCTAAACTGCAAAAAGCAGCTAGCGAAATTGCAGAAAGCCATCTTAAGGATGTGCAGAGTTCATTTGATAAAAGCTGGAACTGGAATAACAATAAATCATTGCTGGCTGGCGCTATTGACAGGGCCATAAAAAATTCTGATGATTATCAGGCTGCCGAAAGTGATGCGGAAAAAACTGCTGTTCTTACTAAATACCGTAGTGATGAAGCTTTTATTGAAAAAGTGAAAAAGGATGAGCAGAGAGTTCAGATGGGCTTTGTTTGTATGGACCCTTCTACCGGCCATATACTTGCAATGATAGGCGGAGCCAACCAGGATTTTGGGCGCGGACTTAACCACGCTACCGGTATAAGAAGACAGTGCGGTTCTTCGTTCAAACCTATTGTTTATGCAACTGCCCTTGAACGCGGCGCCACTCCAAATACTGTTGTCTCCAATGAACGGTTAAATATTAATGGATGGAATCCAAGCAACTCCGGCGGCTCTACCGGCGGAAGCATGACTTTAAGACAGGCACTGGCATTTTCAGTAAACCTTGTCTCTGCACATTTAACAACAAGCGATATGGCGCCTCCAAGTGCCGTTATTGAAGTTGCTCAAAAAATGGGTATTAAATCCCCAATTCCTAATTATCCTTCAATTGCTTTGGGAACTTGCGAGCTTACGCCGCTTGAAATGGTTTCTGCTTACTGTACCTTTGCGAACAAGGGAAAACACCCTGAACCGCAATGCGTTACCAAAATTGAAGATAAAAACGGAATGGTAATTGTAAATTTTGAACCTCAAATTTCTGATGCTATTAGTCCGCAGACCGCTGTTAACATAACCGATATGATGAAAGGTGTTGTTGAGTTTGGAACCGGACGCGGTGTTAAGGCATATTTCCACAGAACTTGCGCAGGTAAAACTGGTACTACACAGGATTATGCAGATGCGTGGTTCATTGGTTTTACACCGCAGATGGTTGCCGGTTTGTGGGTTGGTTTTGATGATCACCGTGTAAAATTCCCGGGGCCTATGGGGCAGGGAGCAAGAGCTGCTTTGCCTATGTGGGCAAGGTTTATGGCTGAAGCTTACAAAGTTAAGGAAATGCCTCCGGAAGAGTTCTCTTTACCTGAAGGATCTTTAAGGGTTACCGTTTGTGATGAAACCGGACTAAAGGCAACGCCGAATTGTCCGAGTACCCATGTGGAAATTATGGACCATGAACCTGCCGACTGTGATGTGCATAAAAGCAGTGAATCCATACCCGAGGGAACGGATACCCCCTGGTAAATTTTTTAGCGGGCAGTTGTTAGCAGTTAGAACAAGTGACCGGTAATTTATGATTAGAAGGGAAAACTAATAAAAGATTTTTTTTTAATTAAGAAAAAAATCATTATATTTGCAATCCATTTGTTGCCCGAATGGCGGAATTGGTAGACGCGCTAGGTTCAGGGTCTAGTTCATGTATGTGGGTGGGGGTTCGAGTCCCCCTTCGGGCACTCCAGTATGTGCGAAAATGCTAAAAATATGGTGTTTTCGCACTTTTTTTATGCCAAAAATCTGCTATTTCCACCTATTTCAAGACAAAATATACTGTAAAATATACTGCAATTTTTTCAACCCCATCGCCATTTGATATAGTTGATGCAGACAACCCTGTATTATTCACTATCGGCCATACCAATCGTTATAAATAAAATCGAGAGCTTTTGCGTTTATATTGTGAATCTTTAATGTTAAAAGATATTTAATAAATTAAAATAGCGACTGTATTATTGTCTGGTTATTTCCCCATAATATCAAAATTAATTTTCAAAGAGATAATACTGAGCCTCAATAGATCTAATTGATCTATAATTTTATCGTATTGATTATTTATTTTCCGTACATGATCTTCAGTAAAAGTAATTATTGAATCATAGATTATAACTCCTTCCTGGGGCGTATATGTTGTAAGATCAAGTAATATACTAGAATTTTCCCACAATTGTTTAACAATAACATCGACCGAATTATCTTTCTTTTGTAATCCTATCTTTACTAATACATTGGATATGTTTTTTAGCTTTCTTTTAAACCTTGTCAAGATTGATACAAATTCATTGAAATTTTCCTTATTCTTAACCGAGCTAAAAAGAGACATGATCCCTTCAACTTCTTCAATCCTTTTAAGTAATAAATCTTTATAACGTGCTTCATTTTGGTTCTCACGTTGGATTACAATAGTTACAAAATATGCAATTACAAAAGTGATAATAACATTTAGGAACTGTACAATATTAACTTCGTTATCATATCTTATTATTTTAGAATTTTGCAAAATACCTGCAATGCAAATTCCGCAACTAAGGAACAATATTGGAAATATGTACTTATTATTCGTGAGGAATGTCTTGATTTGCTTCATCTAACTTTTGCCATATATAATCTACTCTCGCTGTGTCTTCTTTAGAGTTGCAGATTAAATGTTCCTTAATTGTTGAATAATCAATCTTCTCTTTACTGACTAAACCAGCGAAAGACTCCTCTAAAAATGATGAAGCATATCCCTCGGTACCATCTAAGTTAACAATCAACTTGACGTCTAGTTCTATTGCTTCTTTCAATTTCGGAAGAAGTACTTCTTTTCTAAATAACTCCCCTGGGAAATCACCCTCCTTTGAATATCTTGGGCCGGGAGTATCAGAAAAATCCTTTGCTATATCAATATTTATATTACTTGACATTATAGTTCTTGTTTGTTTTTAATAACATAAAATATACAAAAGTTCCATTAAAGCTGTTAGGCAATAAATCATCTTTCGCTTCATGCGGACTTTGTGTCTAAATCTCGTGTGATAATTGTAAGATTCGAATTCTCATTCTTTATATGTGTTTCATAAACACAAGATAATCCTCTCCTCACTACCATAATTCCCCTCAGTTTTCTATCAATCCCTCCAACTTAGCATTCGGGGGCTAACTAAAGCTTCTTGCTATTGGTACCAGATAATGTACTGGTGTTGGCCTATTTCCCCTGTTGAGGATGTAAATAAAAAGGTGCTGCTAAACATAACTAGACAACAATAAGTCAATGAGGGATGTGCCCCCTAAAGCTTGTTAGTTATTGATACTAAATTATTATAATAAGAAAGCCCTTCCATTGTAGAAGAGCTTTTTCCATTATTTTACTAATAACTTTTCTCTTTGAGTTAATTTATTTTTTGTCCGTATGTTATCTCTAACTTTTTGATTTGATTCTTCTATGGTTTGCCTAATCACAAAGCCGGATACATTAAACAAAAAATCACTTGGATCAATTTTGTTTTTAGCACTATTTTGCTTTTTCTTGATCATGATTTACTCTTATGTTTTTTTTAGTTTTACTTTTTTTTTGTATTTTATCTTTATCAATTTTTGTGCCAGTATTGTCTAAGCCTATTTTGCTTTGTCCAATCTCATCAGAAATTGCTGATTCATTTTCATTTTTATTATTTACTGCATCTTTATTAGTTGGGATATAAAATTTAATCGACTCAGGAACATCATACGCCATTAAATATAATGATATTTTTTCTAATAGTGTGCAATATTTGTCACCAATCTCCTTACTTTTTTTAACAAAATTAAAGAAATAGTGCATTCTATCATAATCAATCACATAGCTATGATCAGGACAAGATCTCACAATAAATCTGACAAATGCTTTTTTCTCTTTTTCAGGAATATTGCTATGATATTTTGACAACAAATCATTACTATAATTTTCAGCAATAAATAATTTTCTATTATTTTCACCAATTTTAAAAGGATCTATTTTATCCAATAGTGGTTTATATAGTTTTGAAACGAAATCGAATATTTGTTTTGACATTTCAGTCTTGTTAATGTGTACTTTGTCGCTACCATAGACATCCTGAAATACACTTAAATGTAAGCTACGACTTCTTTCTTCAAGACCCTCAAGAGTAGATTCAACATTTAATGCGCTATCTTGAAAGAGGCGTGGCCTATCATCCATTTCCTTCACGAGCTGAGTGTCCAAGGGACCTAAATCGCTAAATTCATTTAATATAATTTCATCTCCTCCCAAGGAGAGCAAAGTGGCGGCGCTCTTTGCCCAAAAAGGAGCAATTATATTGACTTTTCCGAAAATAGTATGAAGGTATTTAATAATTTTAAAAGCACAGTGTGCATCGCCACCTGGTGAGTGTAATACAAAGTCAACTTGTTTTAAATCTCCTTTAGAATCTCTGTACTGAATGGTTTTTTGCACCAGTTCGAGATATTCTGCAAATCCAATTTCCTTATTATAAAAAATCTGAGTGATTTTCCTGTTGTCAGCTAAAGCTTGAATATTTTTATCTAAAATATTAACTTTTATTTCATCTTCCATTTTTGCCATCAATGTCTGTTAAACATAGTGTAGATATTTTTATACTCAGAGATAGTAACTATTCAGCTTATGAAAACTAATAATTTGAGGACCAAATTTACTAAAGAAATTGAACATTTATATTCATGGAGTAAAGTTAAAAAATATTATTAGAAATGTAAAGCTTTATTTACATTATTTTTATATTAAAAAAAATGTAAATGCATAAATGAAACGTCAACTTTATGTAATCTCGTGGATGAAATTACAAAATATTATACTTTTAATCTAAACCCAAGTAGTATAAGTCCCCCTCCGGGCAGTCCAGTATGTGCGAAAATGCTAAAAATATGGTGTTTTCGCACTTTTGTTATGCCTAAAATCTGCTATTTCCACCTATTTCAAGCAAAATATACTGTAATTTTTTTCAACTCCATCCCCCTTTGATATAGATGATACCGGCAATCCTGTATTATTCGCTATCGGCCATACCAACCTTTATAAATAAAATTGAGAGCTTTACGCTTATATCGTGATGCTTTCATCATGTCAAAAATCCTTTGATAGTAAGGACTTTTTTTTATGTTTGAAAAGGGAAGCCATAAAAACTATTCAAAATCAATTAATAAATTATAAGAACCATTTTGAGACTTAAGTGTACCTTTTATAGTAATAAATTGTGAAAAATATAAGCTTTCGGAATATTTTGTTTCTGATAGCTTTTCTTTCCCTGAAATATTAAAACCAATTTTTTGATCCTCATCATTAAGTTTTAATAAAGCTTTCCCATTACGAGAATCTGTATTTAATTGGTAAATACGTATAGAGAATTCATTTGCTTCATAAGTCTTTATATCACTGCTCTCAATCTCTGGTATAGCAATGGATAAATTACTCTTATTTGTAATGTCAATGATACCAATAGGATCAGCATTCTCGATTTCCCCAGAATAAATTTCAATTTGGTCAAAATTTGTACCTATACTGGTTGAGATTGCATCAATGCATTTCGCATTTTCGTATAAATCATTTTTTAACTTTTCAATACTCGTTGTATCCTTTTTAAAGTCGGAAAATAAATGATTATATTCATTCATTAAGCTATCAACATCAAGGTCGGCAATAGATCTTTTCCTAACAAGTTCTGTGCATAATTTAGTAAAATTATATTCCATATAAGTTGATAAAAAACGTATGATATTTTGTTTAGTCCCGAAAAAATCACTTTCACATGATGGGTTCTTTTCATCATCAATTTTTATTAAGTAATTCAATATAAAGCTACCAGCTACTCTAGGTTGTGAATAAAGGGTAAGCGTATTCCCAAATCCATTTAGGAATTTCATCCCATTTCTTATTATGGTCGGGAAATTCTGATCAAATTTTAACAAATCTGTTATTTCAATCAAATGATCATTAGCAAGTTTTCCAATCATCCTTAATGAATATTGTATACTGGGTTTCTGTGGTATATCTGGGCAAAATGATTTTTCTAGTGGTATATATTCGTTGGGAATTTGATTAAGATTTAGCCTAAAAATCTCATAGGACGATTTATCATAAGGGTAATCAACAACGAAAATATCATTAGCATTTTGTAAAATTAATTCTCGATATGTTGTTTTTTTTAATATAAATTTAGTATAGTCTGATTCAGATAACAGAATGTGAAAATATCTCAATTTCCTTAGTTCATAGTCTTCATCAGCAATTGAGCCTAGAATCCTAGTCCCAAGATAGTTTCTCCCTGAGAAAAGAATCGATCCTTCATCATAGAGCAAAGATTTATAATTTGACTTAATAATAGGTAAACTAGTCTTAGTTGGTTCCTTTTCAATTTTAAACACGTTCCCTCCGTTCAATATTGCAGGAGATTTGATATTCTTTTACTAAATCCATTGTGAAATTATCTTGCTTATAAAAATCATGATGCTCTGGATTGTTAAGTGTTGGAGACGCTATTATTTTACCAGCATTTTCAACAAATTTAATAATTATAACATATTTATAATAGACTGGTGCAATTATTGCCCTTAGATCTTCATCTTGTTTAACTCGTATTATTGAAATTCCAAAATAACTATTGTAATGGGCCGTGTCAAAAGGATCACCATCAAATTTTATTCCTTTTTCATATCGCGACTTAAAATTTGACTCTGTCAACCTGTCAACCTTACTCCACCTTTTATATTGGTTTTCAGTATCCTCAAAAGCATTATCCAAGATCGAAAGGTCAGGTAAACCTAAATTTTCAAATGTCATATGCATATCCTTAAAAATAGTTAAAAAAACGCTCTCACAAAATTCTAATGTTAATGACTGAAAACATTTTTTTAATTCTGTGAGAATAATTGTCATTGAATTGTTTAATCGTTACCTCCACTACTATCACTAATTGCATTTGCTATTTCACTTAATCCATCTTTTAACTCTATACTTATTGCTTCAAATCCTCTTGGATGAGAACCGGTTGAGTCCCTAAAACCAAGCCCTTTTAATTCTTCGGCTATAGCAAATAGTGCAATTGCTATGTTTTTCATCTTGAGCCTTTCTAAATGTTCTTAAATATGTTTATCCATATTCTCAGTTGCTATTTTTACTTCTATCCATTATTCTAACAAATTTGGCAGAAATTTCAGCGGTAATCAAAGAGAACAGACCCATCCCGGTTAAGGTAAGAACCATACCTAAGATTCTGCCTTCTGTAGTTTTTGGATAAATATCACCATAACCAACTGATGTAACAGTTATAAAACTCCACCATAAAGCATCAAAATAATTAGTCACCATATCATTGATACTTTTTTCACATACATAAAAGCCAACAGAACAATAAAAGACTATTACCACCATTATTGCTATATAAGTGGCAAATATACTTCTCAATTTGTTCTTTGTTATTATATCCAAGAATGGCTTTAGCCCTCGTAAACTTCTTGCCAGTCTTAATAATTTGGCTAACCTGACAATCCTGATGACTCTGGCAATGCGTGCGATTCTAAACAGTTCAACGAAGGGGATAGAAGAAATTAAATCGAGCCAATGAGTTCTAATAAATTTCTTTTTGTTATTACTTCTTGATAGGAAATAGAAATAATCACCTAAGAAGATAAAACAAATGAAAGCATCAATTCTATCATAAATAAGCAGATGCTCAGGTGGAACAGGAATTATCAATTCATAAAAAAATTGAACCAATACATATAGAGATAATATTAGTATTACTATTGGCCAGTATTTATTGTTTGTCTCAGACATTATTCAACATTATTGTTTAATAGTAAAATTATAAACTCTCGATTAACTTAACTTTTACAACATCATATTACTATTGAAAATTTGTTACTTGTACGAGCATATTCCTCCTCTGAGGGGGAGTGCTGAATGATATGGAGATAGTTTCTCCAAGGGGTATATTATGGGTGTCTGATTATTTAACTATTCTTTTTATCAATTAAATTACTTCATCAAAGCGCTGCATAACAGAGAATAAGCATATTCAAATATTACCGTCACATCTGCTGCCTAAATAATACGGCAAATAATTTGCCGATACAAAGTAAATCCACTTAACATATAATAAAATAAAAATAAAACATAACAAAAACAATAAAAAGTGAAAATATTTTATTCATCAGAGTATTATCTGATTCTTAGTTTGATGATTTAGCTATTTATGCTTAATTTATTATAAGAAAATATTTTTATTATTAATACGGTGTCAGGGTTATATTTATATCCATTTATTTAGGATAAATGTAAAAAAAATAATAAATATTTCTAATTGGGAATCGCTTATTTGAGTCGTTATAAAATTTTGCCAGAAGGTTAATTAATGAAAAAAGCTCTTAATATCTTGTTGTTGTCGTTATGTCTTGTCTCTTTTTTATATCCGCAATCTTCAGATCTAACAAAGAAATTTAAGAAATATATTCCTCAAAGCGTTGCGAGTAAATATATATTTATGAATTCGCTCGATTCAAAAATTATTGAAATAGGAAAACTGGATCCCCGCTTATTGTACAGCTATTTAAAAAATTTAGACGAAAACTGGAATAAAAAACTAGAAATTGACAGCACCAATAACATAAATATGTTTGCTTATAATTTAAATGTTACTCTTCAGAGCAGAAGCGAGTGGATGAAACGAAACTTCACTGCAGGTATTACTTCCGGCCATTCAAAATTATTAAACAGAAAAATTAATTCATTCTACCCTGATTATGAAGAGCTTCAAAAACCCGAGGTGAAAAATTATCAGCTGCCGGATATTGATTCAAATCAGGTTTATTACTATGCACAACTGTTTTATTCAGATTCAGTAAACCAAACCATGAATCCGGAAACGAACTACAAAAACATATATACCCAGGTCCTTAAATCTAAGATGTCAGCATTTGAGCAGTCATTTAAAAATGCTTCTGGACTTTCTGAGGATAGCCTGAAGACTTTATATGCAGGAAGTATGCAATATTGGTACTTGTTCGATAATAAATACTTAGCTGATTTTAATCTGACAAACTCAGTAAACCACAGGGAAATATTACTTGACCGTTTAATGCCAAGATATAAGGAATATCATGGATTTTCTGTAGGTATAATGGCTTATCCATTGGGTACTTTACGCACTCATAAGTTCACTTATTATTATACACTGCAAAATGTTCTTAAACCTATAGATTGGGAGGAAAAATACAGATGCCTGTTTACAATTGAAGGAAAGTACTTATTTCCTGTGAAAAAAGAATTCGCAACGTTTTCTCATATCGAATTAGGATTTGGATATACCCTAAGTTCAAATGCGCGCAAGGATAGAAATTATAAAGAATTATTTTCTTATACTGGAGCGGCAACAGGAAAATACGTGACTAAAAAATGCTCTTATGTCAGTGACTCCTTAATACATTTTAGCTCATTCGTAGTGCAATTATCAACACCAATCTTTTATTTTACAAAAGATATTTTCCTGGTAGCAGGCGGTGAAGTGGCTTACATCTCCTGGCATTCCGGATCTAAAATTAAATATTCAACTGAGATAGAATATGTAGGCTCTAATAATAAGGAGGTGAATGATACTTATACGACCCCTGATTATACTGAAAAAAAATATTTATTTTTGCCTTTTGCTGAAGCCCATTTACGGTTTTATAATAATTTTGAACTTATAGTTAAGTATAATACAACAATTCAGACCGGCTTAAGATATGTATTTGGATTAAGCTAATAAGATGGAAACAAGGATATTTATAAACTTAGTTAAAATAAAGATAAATGGTATAAGATAAAGTGAACTTAATATCAAATATCATTTGTAAAAAATAATTAGAAAGGTGAATTGATGAAAAAAGTGGTTACTGTTTTGTTGATGTGTCTGGGGTTTATAACCAGCATATATTCTCAGTCCTCAAATTTGACGTTAAAATTTAAGAAATATATTCCCCAAAGTGTTGCGAGTAAATATATATTTATGAATTCGCTCGATTCAAAAATTATTGAAATAGGGAAACTGGACCCTCGCTTGCTGTACAGTTATTTAAAAAATTTAGACGAGAACTGGAATAAAAAATTAGAAATTGACAGCAGCAATAACATAAATATGTTTGCTTATAATTTAAATGTAACTCTTCAGAGCAGAAGTGATTGGTATATTCGCACTATCAATTCAAATAATGCTTCAAGTTATTCAAAATTACTAAAGAGAAAAATTAATTCAATTTACCCTGATTATAAAATATCATATACGCCGGCTAAAAATAATTATCAGGCTTCAGAAATAGATTCAAATCAGGTATATTTCTTTGCACAGCTGTTTTTTTCAGATTCAGTAAATCAAAATATGGATCGGGAAGTAAGTTATAAGAAGATATACACACAAAAACTTAAGTCCAAAATAGCCGAGTTAGAGCAGGTCTTTAAAAACACCTCTGAACTTCCAAATGACAGCTTAGAGGCATTATATGAAAAGAATATGCAGTATTGGTATTTATTTGATAATATATATTTGGCAAATTTTAATTTGACTAATTCAATTAGTCATATAGAAATATTACGGGATCGTTTTAATAGTGATTTCCGGGAACATCACGCAGTTTCGCTATGCGTGCTAATGTATCCCAAAAGTAAAAGTTTTTTTCATAAATCAGTTCGTAGTTATACTTATTTTGACAAACAAATACCTTTTGAGTATAGTGATAATTACAAGACTCTTTTTGCAACGAAAATTATGTATTCAATTCCATTGAGAAAAAGTTTGTCCTTATTTTCACATATTGAGTTAGGATTTGGGTATGAATATGGCTCCAATGAATCTAAGAATAGTGAAGCTAGAGAATTATATTCATACAGCGGAACGTCTGCAGGAAAATATATATATAATAAGTGTGTATTTAGCAGGGAACCGGTAAAATATCTTAATATATTCAATGCGGAATTATCAACTCCAGTTTGGTATTTTAATAAAAATATTTATTTGGGACTGGGTTGTGAAGTGTCTTATTTTTCATGGAAAGATAGTTCCAAATTAGATTATAATGTAAGGATTGATAATCTTGATACTCATACTCAGGAAATACAGGATAAGTATATTCCCTTTGAAGATAAGGAAAGTAAAACTGAAGTCTTACCCTTTGTTGAATTACACGCCAGATTTTTTGAGAATATTGACTTGATAATTAGACAAAACAGTAAACATTTTCAGGCGGGCTTACGATATGTATTTAAATTAAGCTAATTAAATATTTAAAATTGCAAATTCAAAATATGTAACCGGAACAAAAAATGCTTTCATTTCTACGCTCTGGGAGGAATTTTTTTTATTTTGTCAGTTTAGCTGATAATTAAAATTATAGCTTCCTTCCAGAGTTTAGATGTTCTGGTTTACTCTATAGATGTAAATTATAGAGTCTTATAAAATGTGTTTGAGAATTCGTTTAATATAATTATGTCTCATGTAAAAAAATGATATTGGTCAAATAAAAAAACGATGGCGAGCAAACAATTTAACTGGAAAATTATTCCTGATAACCTTTACAAATTATTATTTGCAATATTTCTGTATCAGCTCATAGGCTTTTTCATTGCCAAGCTCTTTAGCTTTATTCCAGTCAAAGCAGGACCCGCCTTTGTCATTTAACAAATATTTGCTGATTCCCCGGCTGAAATAAGCGGCAGCATAACCGGGATTATTTTCAATAGCTTTGCTAAAGTCGGCTATAGCGCCTTCATAGTCCTGTAATTTAAATTTTGCAATTCCACGGTTGTAATATGGTGTGTCAAGGTTTTTTTTGAAATTAATAATAATTACACGGGTAAAGTCATTTATGGCTTCTTTGTAATTTTCCAAAGCCCCGTTGGCGTTTCCTCTTTTAAAATATGCTTCGGCATGGTACGGCTCAATTCTGATTGCTTTATTGTAATCCTCTATTGCCCCTTTGTAATCGCCTGAGTTATATTTATCATCTCCCTGCTTCAAATAATCTTTTGCAGTCTGACAATAAGCCGCAGTACTCAATAACATTAATAAAGCAAACAGGATAAAAGATTTTTTCATTATTTTGCACCTTTCTCGGGGCTAAATATACAAAAAAATTGGTAAATTTATTTGTGCTTGTGGGAATAATTTGCAAACATTTATTGAGTGCCTATATTATCAGTGAATGCCTATTGGGCATCAGTATTGTCCTCTTTTATTTTGATCATTCTGATAGTGTACTGAAATTAAACCACCTAATTATTAAAAAAGCCTTTGATCTCTCAAAGGCTTTTAGTGTTTTATTTACTTTTATTTTAATGATGTACTGCTTCCGGCATTTCAACGCCAATTTGTTTTAATAAGCCGGTCAGGCCGCCTCCGGTAACTTGTTCCAGATGCAGGGTTGTAATCTTTTTATCTTTAATAGTAACTCTAATGGGTTCTTCAGGCATCTTAATAGATTTATTTGTAGCAGTAATGTTATGAAGTCCCGGTATTGGAGCAGGCATTTCCTTGGTATGTGTTCCGGTTAGCCTTACTTTTAAATCAACAACGTTATTCTTGTCTTTCCCAATCTTATAATTGAATCTGAAATCGGGCATACCTTTATTAAATGCCCTATGTAAGCCTAGGAATTCATTTGCTCCCAAAGGATCGGGAGCTACACCTGTTACTTTGAAATCTCGGGCAAGATAAGTCTCTGCTTTTGTAAAATCGTTTCTCTCAATAGCCTGCAAAAAATCTTCAACAATCTTCGTGTTTTCCATATTTACAATTCCTTATAATATCAAAAAATTATTACAATTAATTACAATTCATTAACATTCTCAATCTAATAGAATGGAGGTCTTATATCTATATTTCTAATCACAATTATATCAGTTAAACTTCTCTAAGGGCCTTCAACAAAGTAATCGCGTTTGAAAATCATCTATTCTTGGGTACGAACTAAGGCGCAAAAACTTTCAGCAATAATCGGAAATACAAAAAACTTTACATCTTGACATAAAAAAGCTCTGCAATCATTTAGATGACGGCAGAGCTTAATTTTAATATAAACGAATTAACAATATTTAATTGCTAATTCTCAATTAACGAAGCAGAGTCATTTTTTTAGTCTGTACAAAATTACCTGTACTTACAGTGTAAAAATAAACGCCGGAGCTTAAGTTCTGAGCGTTAAAATTATATGTGTAATTTCCGGCTTCTTTGTGTTCGTTTATCAATGAAGCAACTTCCTTACCTAAAATATTATATACTTTAAGCGTAACCATACCGGGAGCAGCTACAGAGAATTTTATCTGTGTGCTTGGGTTGAATGGATTAGGGTAATTTTGGCTTAAACTATAATTAAAGTTTTTGCTAAAATCTACTGCAGTTTCACTTGAGTAATTTACTGAACCATCAAAATCTATTTGCTTTAATCTGTATGAATAACTTCCGTTACTTATAGAGGCATCTGCAAATGAATAATTACGCTTTTCGGTAGTTGTTCCGTTGCCTGCAACAAATCCTAATTTCTGCCAGTTTGCGCCTTCTGCTTTTCTTTCAATTTCAAAACCGCTGTTATTTTTTTCTGTTGCCGTGCTCCAGTTTAATATAACTGAGTTATTATTTACAGATGCAGTAAATGAAGAAAGTTCAACAGGTACTATTGGGAAAGTAAAAATTACCGGACCGAGAGCGCTGTTGTCAACAAAATGGAAAATCCTTGCTTCAATTGAATCAAGACTAGTAGTATTCCAGAAATTGTTTTGTGCATAGATTGTATCTACGGTGTTGTTATAAAGGTCAATACCGTAAGTAGTAGCATTTGTATTATTTACAAAAATATTCTTTCCGTTATCACTTGTATCGGCATTAGCAATATTACCAAGGTTTGGTTTAGCTCTGTTCTGAATTGTAACACCCCATAAATTCCATCTTATAAGGTTGCCGGTAATAATAGTGTTTTGCTGGCTTGTAGCGCTGCCTCCGCCAATTGCTATGCCGCTGCCGCCTAATGTTGGGCTGTTTTGTATATTATTGCTGTCAATTTGGTTATAACTGATTAAAGCATTAATATTTGAGCCGCCGCTTATTGTTATTCCGTAACGGTTATTTTTAATAACATTTCCGGTAATTACAGCGTGAAGATCACCTACCGGAAGGAAACCGATTCCACCGCAATTAGTAGATGCTCTGAGTATTTTGTTATTTAAAATTTTAATTGTATCGGTTCCTGAAGCTCCCATGTTTATTTGTGGGGTATTATAGTTAGTTACGTCGTTTCCCTGGAACAAACAACCGATTATTTTAGGGGCATTACTAATATTTGCCCCGCCTGTAATACCGCCTCTGTTATTATTTAAAAATTGGCAATTGGTGATAGTTGAGTTAGACCTGAATAAGGTAATAGCTCCTGAGCCGAATGAAGTTGATGCGTTGTTATTTAGATATTGGAAAATGCAACTGTCTATTGTTATGCTACAATCAGAAATTCTTAATGAAACTCCATATTCCAATGTTAATTTCCTTAACAGGGTTGTGCTGCTTGTATCAACACGTACACCGTAAAAGCCGGTGCTAATGTCTTGAGCAGTGAACTTAACTCCCGTAGGTGGGTTTATAATTAAAGTTCCTCTTGCAATAAGAAATGTATTTAGAGCAAACTTTACTGTAGCATCTGATGTAATGTAAAGTGTGTCCGGGTAGCTTATTTTAATTGTATCATTAACAAAGTAAATTCCACCGCTGAATGTTACATCGCCGCCGGAATTTGCTACTAAGTCGCTCAAGCTCCATTTAACACCCGTCCCGGGAGTTGTATAATTATCTGCATATGTTGCAGATATCAAAAGTAACGTAAATAGAAATAACTGTATGATTTTTTTCATTTATAATACCATTTATTTGTTTTGTAAAACCCCAGAATTGGGGATAATTTGAAAAATTAACAACAAATAATATACTTATTAACTTTGTTTGTCAACATATAAATTAGTAAATCAATATTAATAAATATTTGTTCTGCCATGTGATTTATTCAATAGCATAACTGCATATGGAATAAACACTTATTATGATTTCGGCATCTGCAGTCAAGTCTTTTATATTCTAAATCAATCAAACTTGTTCTGTTTGGCAGCTAATTACGCCCCAAAAGTTAAAAATGTACTTTTTTATAATTAAATAATTATTAAAAATATTATAACAGCCCTAAAGCTTTAAGGCATTGCTTAGTATATTCTATTCTGTCAGGGAAAATGGTTTTTCCATCCATTGTATTAATATTCAAAGCAAAAAAATACACGTTGTTGTTTTGTTCCAGATAGCCGACAAACCAACCGAAATATTTGCCGTCAGTTAATCCCATGCCGGTTTTAGCTCTAAGTACGTATTTCTCTGTTTTTTCGTTAATCATAATATCTTTAACAAGTTCCTGATTTTTTATAGAGACAGGGAGCTTGTTAAAATATAATTTTTTCAGGAATTCGATTTGCTCATTTACGCTTATCCTGATATTGCCATCCAGCCAAAAAGCTCTTTTCCCGCCGTTTGCTTTTTTATTCCCATAATTAAACAGGGTATAGTATTTTTGCATGGTTTGGGGGCCGGCACGTTTTGCCAGTTCAATATAATACCAAAATACCGAATTTTGAAAAGCAGATTTGAGCGAATGGTCCTGGTTCCAAACGTTGTAACTGTTTTTTGTTCCATCCCATTTGATAATAAAAGAGGTATCAGGAATTACTTTTGTTTCCAATCCGATTAATGAATTCGGGATCTTAGAAGTGGAGGCGGGTATAAATCTTTGTTTACAATGTTTAGGATTATGATAATAAGTTTTGTTATTATTCAAATCATAAATGGCAATACCGCTTTCAGGATATTTAACAAAGATACTGTCAAATGATTGTGCCTGTACAAAGCTTACACAAACAAGCAAAAATAAAAATATGTTTTTCATTATTATATCCTCAAATATTTTGTACTAACTGTTTAGCCATTCTTTGAACTATTACTGTTTACTGCTGACTCTTATATAACTAATATAACTAAATTATGCCCCATAATCGATCAATCGTTTATGATTACGATGCTTTGAAAGAACAGTTTTAACCTAAAAATATAATGAATATTGATTCCGCTACGATTGATCTTCATTATGGGCTAAAAATAGGGGGAAAGCTACTAATTCTCCCTGTTATTTAGTTATTCACTTGTAATCGCAAACTTCCTTTATCGGAAACTAATTACTAATTACTGTTGTCTGATTTAAGGAGTGTCATTCAAAAATATCTTAGGATTCTTTTCCTTAAAATAATTTAAAGACCATTCACTTGTAAATAAAATAACTTCGCGCTCTGCTGTATCTATTGCTACGGAAGCTCCTGCAGGCAGAACCATCTTGTCTATCAGCTCTCTCTCAGTCTCTACGTCTATCCACCTTAGTTCACGCCAGTTGGTCTGTTCAATCCTTGACTCTGCACCGTATTCATCTTGCAGGCGGTATTGTACAACCTCAAACTGCAAGGGACCAACAGCGCCAAGCAGGGGAATTTTTGAATAGGAATTTTTTATATAGAACGACTGAATAACGCCTTCCTGTAAAAGCTGGTCTAATCCATCTCGGAATTTCTTATAATTGGCCGGAATGGGGTTATGAAGAAAAACAAAATGCTCGGGTGCAAATCTTGGAATTTCAGCATACTCAATTGTTGAGTCTTCCGTTAAAGTATCGCCTATGCCAAATATTGCATTACCGACAAATCCTACAATATCGCCGGCGTATGCTTCGTTTATTGTCTCCCTTTCTTGTCCAAACATCTTTTGGGAGTTTGACAAGCGGATCTTTTTATTTGTTCTTGTATGTATAACCTGCATATCACGTTCAAACTTACCGCTGCAAACCCGCATAAAAGCAATCCTGTCTCTATGCTTTGGGTCCATGTTTGCCTGAATCTTAAATACAAAACCTGAGAACTCATCATTGTCAGGATAGATAATTCCGCGTGAACTTTGTCTTGGGGAAGGGGGGACTGCATAATCTAAAAAGCCGTCTAACAGAAGCTGTACACCAAAGTTATTCATTGCGCTTCCAAAGAAAACCGGCGTAAGTTCGCCTTTAATAATTTTATCCAGATTAAAATCTTCTCCTGCAGCGTCTAATATCTCTAATTCCTCTATGACTTTATCAAATACATCCTTGCTTAATCTGTCTTTAACAAAAGGATCATCAATGCCATGTGTAGAAACGGGTGCCATGTATTGTCCGCCGGTTGTTCTTTCAAACAAATGAATTTGTTTATTCATTCTGTCGTAAACACCCTTAAAGTCTATTCCGTTTCCAAGTGGAAAGTTCATGGGGTACACTCTAAGGCCGAGTACCTGTTCAACTTCATCCAAAAGCTCAATTGAATCTCTTGAGGGACGGTCTAGCTTATTCATAAAAGTAAAAATAGGAATGGATCTTTTACGGCAGACCTCAAATAATTTTCTGGTCTGAGCCTCTATGCCTTTAGCAGCATCAATAACCATTACTACAGCATCAACGGCAGTCAATACGCGGTAAGTATCTTCTGAAAAGTCTTCGTGGCCGGGAGTATCAAGCAGATTTATTTTAAAACCTTTGTAATCGAACTGCAGAACGGTGGAACTAATTGAAATTCCACGTTTTTTTTCCAGTTCCATCCAGTCAGACGTTGCACTCCTTTGGTTCTTTCGTGCAGTAACTGAACCGGCAAGCTGAACAGCGCCTCCATAAAGCAGAAATTTTTCAGTTAAAGTAGTTTTTCCGGCATCCGGGTGAGAAATAATTGCAAATGTACGTCTCTTATTTATTTCCTTAATATTACTCATATATATCTATAGCAAAGATTACTTTATTACTTGGTAAGCATAAAAATTGGATTATTATATCCCAAGCGGTTTAATACAAAATTTTATTTAAACTCTAAATTTAATGAAATTTAGGCTAAATAGAAATGAGAAAAAAGAGAGGTTCTTAAAAGGATTCTATTGATTTTTCTTTACAAATCTGACTCTAATAGTTTATTTAATTGGCAGTTATATAATCTGAGGTACTTTAGTGTTAAGAATGCTATCTGAGTACACTAAAAATTTTGCATGCCAGTAAGCATTTTTTTTGTATTTTTACTATGTAGCAATTATAATTAATGCAAGAATGAATAATCCGAATATTAAAATAGATATAGATTTAGCATACAAAGAGGCGATGCTCTTTACAAAAGCCCACTATGAAAACTTTCCGGTTGCTTCCTTTCTTATCTCAAAGGATTTAAGAAAACATGTTGCAGTTATATACTGGTTTGCCAGAACTGCCGATGATATTGCCGATGAAGGCAATGCCGCTGAAACCGAAAGAATTCTCAGACTTAATGAATTTGAAGAAAGACTTAAACATACTCTTAACGGTCATTTCGAAAATGAATTGGATGCAGCTCTTTACCATACTATTTACACCAAAAAATTAACTACTAAGCTTTTTTTTGATCTGATTTCTGCTTTCAGGCAGGATATAAGTAAAAAAAGATATGATGATTTCCCTGAATTGTTAGATTATTGTTCCAGATCGGCTAATCCTGTCGGAAGGCTGATTCTTGAACTGCATGGTATTCGGGAGGATAAAGCATTTATTTACTCCGATAATATCTGTACTGCATTGCAGCTTACTAACTTCTATCAGGATGTTGCTGCTGACTTCAAAAAAGGAAGAATCTACATGCCGCAGGATGAGATGAAGAGCTTTAAGGCTTCTGAAAAATCATTTGAGAATAATGAAATTAATCAGTATATTAAAGCATTAATGGAATTCAGCATTAATAGAACACTGAAAATGTTTGAAGATGGCAAGAATCTTTTAACCTTTTTAAGCGGCAGGTTAAGGTTTGAAATAACCTGGACTATTTTGGGCGGCGTGGAAATTTTAAACATGATTAAAGCAAATGATTATGACGTTTTTAATAAACGTCCTGTATTAACAAAAAAGAGAATGATTGGATTATTTGTTAGAGCAATTGGATATGGATCAAAGTAAAGAAATAGCGAAAAAAAGTAAAAGCAGCTTCTATTATGCATTTAATTTGCTCCCTGCGGCAAAACGGGATGCAATGAATACGGTTTATGCATTCTGCCGTAAGACTGATGATATTGTTGATGAAGGGAATGAACCTGTTGAACTGAAATATGAGAAACTTCATAAATGGCATCTGGAACTTGAAAAGGCTCTTTCCTGTCATTCTGAATATCCTCTGCTTAATACTTTAGGCACTACCATAAAAAAGTTTAATATCCCTTACGAACCTTTCTTTGAACTGATTAAGGGTATGGAGATGGATTTGCAGACTCAGCGTTATCTCTCCTTTGATGACCTTAAGTTGTACTGCTATCGTGTGGCTTCTACGGTTGGTTTAATGTGCATCGAAATATTTGGATATAAACACGTATCAACTAAAGAGTTTGCCGTAAACCTGGGAATTGCTTTACAGCTTACAAATATTCTTAGGGATATTAAAAAAGATTCACAAATAGGCAGAATATACATTCCAAAAGAAGACCTTATAAAATTTAATTACAACGAAGAAGATATTTATAATAACGTTTATAATCAGAATTTTGTTGATTTAATGAAGTTTGAAACAGCAAGAGCAAAACAGTATTTTGTAAATGCCAATGAAAATTTGAACAAAGACGATAAGGGCAATATGTTTGCTGCCAGAGCAATGCAGCATATCTACTCAAAACTTCTTGATAAAATTATAGATGCCGATTATAATGTTTACGATAAAAATATAAGAGTTAATAAGCTGGAAAAACTTGCCATAGCTTTGGGAGTATGGGTTAAATATAGTCTGGCTTATTGATGAAAAAAATAATTGTTCTGGGCGGGGGACTTGCCGGGCTTTCAACTGCTGTTTCTCTTTGCTCTCAAAATTATAAAATTACTCTTCTTGAATCTTCCCCCAAATTGGGCGGCAGAACTTATTCCTTTTATGACAAGAACCTTTTGCTTAACATAGATAATGGACAGCATGCCTTAATGGGCTGTTATAAGTTTACGCTTGATTATCTAAAAAAAATTGGCTCACTAAATAATTTAGTCCGGCAGGATAATTTATCTGTTACGTTTGTTGACGAAACAAGCAAATTGTATGATTTGAAAGCTGAAGGCCGGCTTTATCCTCTTAATTTTCTTAATGCGCTCATTAAGTTCCGTCTCTTTTCATTCAGTGAAAAAGTGTCGCTAATAAAAATATTTTCAAAGCTATTGTTTTTAAGACCGAGTGATTACTTAAGAAAAACGATAGAGGAGTGGCTTATTGAAGAAAGGCAGTCTGCAAAAGTAATAAAAAACTTTTGGGAGTTCCTTGCCGTCAGTGCATTAAATTCCTCTATTCAATCTGCCTCAGCTTCTATGTTTATTTCAATATTGCAGGAGGTCTTTCTGCATGGCAATAAAGCGACTGCCATTTTAACTCCTAAAAATGGTTTATCGGAGCTGCTTATAAATCCTGCGGAAATCTATTTAAGAAAACATGACTCTGAAATTAAACTGTCTGAATCTGTTAAAGGGCTGGTTGTTTCCAATAATAAAATAGTTGAAATATTAACGGATAAAAGCAACTACAAAGATTTTGACGCAGTTATTTCGGCTGTTCCATATGAAGCAATAAATAAAATAGTTGAGCTTGGCGCCAAGAATTTTTTACCGGAATATTCTTCCATTGTCTCCATTCAGGTTAAGCTGCAAAATAATCCACTTAATGATGATTATTATGCGCTGGTCAATTCTCCCATTCATTGGGTGTTTAACAATAAGACACATTTATCGCTTGTAATTAGCGGAGCCGACGGGTTTAGCAATTTGCCCAAAGAACAAATCTCAGCAATTGCTAAAGAGGAGCTTGCCAAATATTTTAGAATATCTGAAGACAACATTAGTGGTACTACTGTAATTAAAGAAAAAAGAGCTACTTATGTTCCAAATGCAGATTTTATTTCAAACCGTCCAGGAAGTGTTTCGCATATTGATAACCTGATTCTGGCTGGGGATTGGATAGATACCAAGCTTCCTTGTACAATTGAAAGTGCTGTTAAAAGCGGTTATCTGGCTGCTGACATTGTTAAAAGAATTTTCTGAGAATAACTAAAATTACTTAAACCTAAAATAATCAAGAAAAGTTTTATGTTTTTTTATTATTTTAATTATATGATTAAAAAATATTATTCAATACTGTTTGCCTTTGTGCTTTTTGCCCTTCCTGTTAAAGGAATTTACGGGCAAAATAATGAGTACATCCCTTCAATAGAAAAATCCCGGGCTGAAAAAGATGTATATATGCGGGACTCTGCTTTTTCGCCTTTCAATTTTAAAGGAAAAGTTCAGTTTGAGCCGTTAAAATACTTTCCGGTTGATACTAATTTTGTTTTTAAAAGTAAGTTAATCCCTTTTCAGCATAAAGATACTGTTCAAATATATGGAACAAAAGGAGAAGGCAGAAAAGTAATTAAATATGGCTATGTAACAATCGAAATTAATAAAAAGCAGTATAGGATAAATGTTTATAAAGGTACTTCTAAGCAGGGTGAGGAATATTATTCTATATGGTTTACTGATAAAACTACCGGCCGTGAATCTTATTATGTAGGCCGTTATATCGATTTTGAACTGAATACTGACAAGGATTTTATTTATACTATAGATTTTAATTTAGCTTATAATCCATATTGCGCATATAGCTACGCATATTCCTGTGCGATTCCTCCTAAAGAAGAGTACATTCCGGTAAGTATTACCGCGGGGGAAAAAATATTCCATAATGCGGAGACAGAATAGTGATTGTAGTTCTTGAAAAAGCTGTAAATGACAGGCAAATTGAAAATATAATTAAACATCTTGAAGATTACGGATTATCTGTTCACAAATCTTCAGGCGCTGAACAAATTGTTTTTGCTGCAATTGGCGCACAACCTGAGTTCGATATCAGAAAAATAAAAATGCTGGATGGCGTTTCTGAAGTTTATAGAATTACAGAACCATATAAACTTGCCGGCAGAACATTCCAGAAAGAAGATACTTTAATAAACATAAACGGCAGGATAATCGGTTCAAATAATATCGTTGTTATGGCCGGTCCTTGTGCTGTTGAAAATGAAGAACAGATATTTTCAATTGCGGAGCTTATTTCAAAATCGGGAGCTAAATTTTTACGCGGAGGAGCTTTCAAACCAAGGAGTTCTCCATATTCGTTTCAGGGGCTTGGCAAAGAAGGCCTTCAACTGCTAAGAAAAGCTGCCGATAAATATAATTTATTAGTAGTTACCGAAATATTGGACGGAAACCAGATAAATCTGATTGAGGAATATGCAGATATTCTGCAGATTGGTACACGTAATATGCAGAATTATTCTCTTCTAAGTACGGTAGGCAAATCTACAAAGCCTGTTATGCTTAAAAGAGGACTCTCGGCTACAATTGAAGAATGGTTAATGGCTGCTGAATATATACTGTTTAACGGAAATAAAAATGTATTACTTTGTGAAAGAGGGATAAGAACCTTTGAAACATATACAAGATTTACATTTGATTTAGCCGCAATTCCTGTTGTGCATAAAAAAAGCCATTTGCCTGTAGTTGCAGACCCTTCGCACGCAACCGGATTCAGAGATAAAGTAATTCCAATGGCAAGGGCGGCAGTAGCTGCCGGTGCTGATGGATTAATTATTGAAGTCCATAATAATCCGGAAGCAGCATTGTCGGATGGTCCTCAGGCATTACTACCAAGCGAATTTGAAGATTTAATGAAACAGGTTAAGCTGATTGCGGAAGTAATCGGCCGTACCATGGAATAAAACTAAGAATTTATTTCATTACGTTGTATAATATAAATATTGAGTATTAATTACTAAAAATATTTTACTTAATCCCGGTTATTTTAGATACTTTCTCAATTACTTTTTCAACCGGTAATTGTGTCATGCATTCGTGCTTGTAAGGGCATACTAAATTATTACAGACTATACAGAATAAATCTTCTTTATAAACATAATCCGAGATAGGGGAGTATGGTCCGTGGGCTTTCGGATTTGTTGGCCCGAATATCCCTAATGTCGGCTTGCCTAAAGCAGCAGAAATGTGCATGGGGCCGGAATCGTTTGCCAAAATTAAATCGCAAGCCTTAATTAACGCTGCCATCTCATTTAATTCTGTTTTAGGAGCGTGAACGGTTATTTCAGGGAGATTATCCTTAATATAATCGGCATCTTTTTCGTCACCAGGTCCCCAAAGTATCAAAAAATGAAAACCGAATTTTTCATATAACGCTTTACAGATTTCTACCCATTTTGTAGCGTCACATCTTTTGGATTCCCAGCCGCCTGCGGGAATAATTCCTGCAATTTTTATTCCTGAAGTGAAATTACTTGCAATAAAATCATTTGCCTTTTTGTCATCTTCCGGCTTTGTGTAGTAATGAACTTTTTTTGATACAACGGGAATTTTTAATGCTTTCAAAATTTCAAGGTTATGCTCTGCCGAGTGGTGTGCGCCTCTGTCATCAGTTGCTAAAATATTATAAGCATATTTACGCCCCCTGTAAGCAAAGCCGACTCTGTATTTTACACCTGATAGAAAAGTGATTTGAGCACTGCGTGGATTTGACCATAAGTCCAAAACCATATCATATTTTTCAGCTCTTACTTTTTTTGCTGCCTTGAAAACGAATTCAGTTTTATCCATTGAAATAACTTTATTTACCAATGGATTATTCTCAAGAGAAGGCTTTGCAAAATGCTCCGTCAGATAATCAATCTTTACATCATTGCCAAAATAGCTTTTAAGACTATCAAGAATAATAGTTGACAGAACAATATCGCCGATACCTCGCGGCTTTATACATAATATTTTTTTTATCGAATTTCTATCTATTTCCATTTTAACACTTATCTCAAAATTATCAATTGCATTATTTACTTTTCGATCTATCCAAGCTCTTTATTGCCCTGAGACGTTTGCAAAACGTCTCTACGGAATCGCAATATTATATAATCTTTACGGCGGTTTTGCTGCTTTGTAGAGACGTTCTGAGAACGTCTCTGCTTTTGTAACTAATATTTTTTAATTTATCCTACCTCTTTATGGCTCGGAGACGTTTGCAAAACGTCTCTACGTGCAAATACAACATCAGGTTATTCTTAATGTGCATCCAGCCAGTTTTCACCGATTCCAATTTCCGCAACAATAGGGACTGAAAGCTTAAGTGCACTTTCCATCAACTCTTTAACTAATATTTTTACTTCATCGATTTCTTCTTTGTAAACATCAAATAAAAGTTCATCATGCACCTGTAAAACCATCTTAGTTTTAAGTTTTTTCTTCTCAATTCCTTTATGGATGTTTATCATTGCAATCTTAATCATGTCAGCTGCCGTACCCTGTATGGGCATATTAACAGCAACGCGTTCCTCAAACTGCTTAACCATTCTGTTATTGCTGTTTATGTTTAGCAAATACCTTCTTCGTCCAAGCAGAGTCTCTGCATACCCTTTAATGCGTGCTTTTTCAACCGAACCATCAATAAAATATTTAACCCTTTTGAAGGTGTTAAAATAAGTATCAATAATTTCCTTTGCATGTGTTTGAGTAATACCCAGGCGGGTTTTCAATCCGAAAGGACCAATTCCATATAGAATGCCGAAGTTAACTTCTTTTGCTCTGCGGCGCATCTCAGGAGTAACATCAGCCTTATCAACCATAAACACTAAAGCAGCAGTGCTTGTATGGATGTCTTCATGATTTTTAAATGCTGCACCTAATGCTTCATCTCCGCATATAGCTGCCATTATACGCAGCTCAATCTGGCTGTAATCTGCACTTAGGATTAAGTGATCTTTATCGCGTGGAATAAATGCCTTCCTCAACTCGCGTCCCATTTCAGTTCTAATTGGGATATTTTGTAGATTAGGCTCAATGCTGGAAAGACGTCCGGTAACTGCTGTAGTCTGGCTAAAGCTTGTATGTATCCGCCCTGTGTCTTTTCTTATAAGCTTCGGCAGTGCATCAGTGTAAGTCGATTTTAATTTTTGTACCTCGCGGTAGCTTAATAAAATATCTATTATTTCATGGCTTCCGCGCAACATATCCAAAGATTTTGCATCAGTTGAAAATCCTGTTTTCGTCTTTTTTCCTGTAGCCAGTCCCAGTTTACCGAATAAAACTTCCTGAAGCTGCTTTGGGGAATTTATGTTGAATTCAGTACCGCTGCACTTATATATCTCTCTGGTATAGTTGTCCAATAGAATTTGATAATCTTTGCTTAATATGCTAAGAACAGACTTGTCGATAGTAATTCCTTCTCTTTCCATATCTTCAAGTACATTTACAAGAGGGAATTCAATGTCGTAAGCAATTTTTTCTAATCCATCTTCTTTTAATTTCTTTTCAAAAATATTATATAGCTGAAAAGTAATATCAGAATCTTCACAGGAATAATCTGATATAGTATCCAGCGGGACATCAAATATTTTAGTAGGATCTTTTTTTGCGCCAATTAAGTCTGAAAGGGGAATTGGTTTATAGTTCAGGTATTTTTGGGCAAGATCATCCATCCCGTGTTTCTCATCCGGATCAATTATATATGAGGCAAGCATAGTGTCAAAATATAGATTTTTAACATTTATGCCAAAAGTTCTCATTACTGCAAAATCAAATTTTGCATTTTGGCAGACTTTCTTGATTTTTTTATTTTCCAGAACCGGCTTAAATATCCTGATAAACTCTTCTAGTGGCAATCTGTCATCAACCTGTTTACTGAATAAATCACTATTGTTGTGTTCAAAAGGATTTATTGCCACGTAGTAAGCTTCATTAGGTTTAAGAGCAAATGATGCACCGGCAAGATTTAAACCTAATGCATCAAGAGAATCAGTTTCAGTGTCAAATACAAAAAGATCAGTTGCGGCAAGTTTCTTAGCCAGTTCTTCTGCTTCCTTGTCCGTCACTATTAATTTATATGTTGCATTTTCTTTATTAAAGGTCTTTAATTCCGTAAGTTCCGGAAAAGCGATGGTCTGTTCAGGTGCCTCGGGGCTTTTGCCGCTGTAAATTGAAAGAAATTTATTGTATAGGGTTTTAAATTCCAAATCAACAAATATTTCTTTAATTCTGTCAAAATCAGGGGGAGTGAATTTTGCATTCTCAAAGTCAAATTCCAAATCTACTTTGCAGTCAATTGTAGCCAGGTCTTTGGATATAAACGCATTTTCTTTGTTTACTGCCAGTTTGTTTTTTACTGATTCACTGCTAATCTCATCCAGATGTTCATAAAGCTCTTCTATGCTCCCGTATTTCTGAATTAGTGGGATGGCAGTTTTTTCTCCTACCCCTTTAACTCCGGGTATGTTGTCAGAAGCATCTCCTACCAGAGCAAGATAATCAATCATCTGTTTAGGGTCTTTAAAACCAAACTGTTCTGTAAAATATTTTTTATCCCATATAATTATTTCATCTGTGATTTTGCTGCTGCGGGCAATTTTTATCTTATCGGAAATTATTTGGTTAAAGTCTTTATCGGGGGTAATAACCAAACAGTCCAAACCTTCTTTTTCGGCTTTACGGGCGGCAGAACCGATAATGTCATCTGCCTCAAAGCGAGGCATGATATAAACCGGAATATTCAGTGCGGCAATAATCTGTTTTATCCTGTCAATTTGCGGAATTAAGTCATCAGGCATTTCTTCCCGGTTGGCTTTATACTTTTCATATTTTTCATGTCTGAAGGTTTTTTCTTTTGAGTCAAATGCAACAGCAATGTAGTCCGGCTTATTGGTTTCCAGTATCTTGAATAACTGATTAACAAAACCAAATACTGCTGAAGAAGGCTCACCTTTTTTAGTTACCAGCGGTCTTCTCATTAATGCAAAATATGCTTTATAAGCCAAAGCTAATGCATCAATAATTACAAACTTTTTATTCATTTCCTTCCGAATCCTTCTTTATTAATTTCTGTTTATGTTTCCAATAAAAATAAAATGGCACACCTAATAAAATTAAAAAAGTGCCCATCGCTGCATTGGAAGTATTGGCAATAATTGTATTCAATAAAAATAAAAGTGAAAAAACAACAAAAATGATGATTGTATAAGGATAACCCCATACTTTGTACGGCCTGAATGTATTGGGCATCTTTTTTCTTAATACAATAACACCAAAAGCGCCTAACATATAAAACAACCAGGCTGCAAAAATAACATAATCGGTAATCGTATCAAAGGTTCCTGACATAACTAAAAGGCACGACCAGATCCCCTGAACTGCCAGCGAGACATGGGGAGTTCCAAAGCGGGGATGCACTTTGCCTATTCTGCTAAAAAATAATTTATCCCTGGACATAGCAAACTGCACTCTTGCAGTAGACAAGATACTTCCGTTTAATGCTCCAAAAGTGCTTATTAATACTGCGATAGATATAATTGCTGCACCGTTTGCTCCAAATATCTTAGATGCGGCATCTGCGGCAACCAGCTTTGATTTTGCCATTTCATCAATGGGAAGCACATACAAAAATGCTATGTTTATTAGAACATATACGCCTATAACAATCAAAGTCCCAAACATCAAGGCTCTTGGTATGTTAGTCCTGGGATTTTTAACCTCACCGGAAATAAAAGTAACATTATTCCACCCTTCATAGGCCCAAAAAGCGCCTGCAAGTGCCAGCCCGAATCCTGTGATCACATTGCCTGATGAATTGGCTGTAAATTGAAAATTACTTATAATATTGGCGCTGTTGCCATCCCCAAGGGTGATTAATAAAAATGAAAGAGCTAAAATACTTGAAATTTTAATTACGGTAACAAAAGTTTGAACAGCTCCGCCAAATTTTACGCCGATATAGTTTATTACAGTTAAAAATAATATGGCTGACATGGCAACTAATTTAGGCCCAAACTCAGCAAAGGGTTTTATGTCTCCTAAAACCGGAATGTGAAACGCAATACTTTGAAAGGATTGTGATATTTCCGGATATCTGATAAAATAACCGAGATACTCGCCAAATACATATGCAATTGCGGCTTGACTTCCTGTTTGAATAACAGCTAAAATTGACCAGCCATATAAAAAAGCTGTAAAATCCCCGTACATTTTTCTAAAGTAAGTATACTGTCCGCCGGTAGCGTCAATAAATCCTGCAACTTCTGCGTTGGAAAGTGCTCCTATAAAACTGATAATTCCTGCAATAATCCAGACCCCAATTAAAAGCTCCGGAGCGCCAACCTGACCGGCCATCGTTGCCGGTTTCCTAAAAATACCTGAACCTATCATTGAGCCGGCTACAAGCATAATAGCGGGGAGCAGCCCCAGGCTTCTTACTAATTCCTTTTTCTCAACCGCTTTAAGCATTTGCATTTCCTTGTATTTTATATATTTAAGATAGAAATTATTAATAACAACTACAAGGTTTCAATTAACAATTAACAATTAACAATTAACAATTAATAATTAATAATTAATAAAACTACAAAAAGATAGTGAACTAAATTCTAGTTATTTTCATTATTTTTTGAGGTCTTGATAATTGAAATTAATATCTTCAACAACTCTGTAAGATCATTTCTTATTGAATTATAACTGAATTCTGAAACGTAATCAGCTTTTCCAAGTAAATCTATCCAGTATTCGGTTTCGTTTGCTTCTTTTAAAGCGATTTTTAGTTTATGTATAAAATCTGCTTTGCTTTCGGCATATTCAGACTCCCTAACCAGAGCTCCTATAGCTGTTCCCGAACGTAAAAGCTGCTTTGCAAGTACAAATTCTTTCTTTTTAATGGTTAAAAATTTGTATAGATTTATAATTCTTAATGCAAAATCAAAGCTTTTGTTTTTAATGAGATTCTCTTTTACTTCCAACTCAGTTGCACTCCTAAAATATGATTAAAATAGTTTAATTGCGATGGAAACACATTAAAATACAAAAAAAACTATAATTATTCATTATTCATTATTCATTGTTAATTATTAATTGTTAAATGTTCTCATTGTTTTTAATTACTCATTTTAATAAATTTATTAGTTAAATATTTTTAGGAATGAAATGAAATACTTGTATTTGTTACTGTTGACAGTTTTCCTTTTACCGGGATGCAGCAAAAAAAATGATAAACAATATATGAAAGAGGCTGAAGACTCTGTAAGGGCAAATAAGTACCAGGGAGCAGTTTTGCTCTACGAAAAGGTAACTGCCGATTTTGCTGAAAGTGAATCAGCACCGGAAGCCCTGTTTCAGTTAGGATTTTTATACCAAAACAGACTACTGAAAAATGTTTCTGAAACTCAGGGCTTAGAAAAATCAGTTACTTATTACAAGCAAATTGCAGAGAAATATCCCAAATATGGTAAAGCTCCTGACGCTTTATTTTCTGCAGGATTTATCTTGGCAAATGATTTGAAAAAGTATGAAGATGCTACAGCAGCTTATAATAAATTGGTTAAAGATTATCCTAACAGCAACTGGGCTCCTCAGGCTAAAGAAGAGCTTGATAATATGGGCTTGACTCCGGAACAAATTCTTGATAAAAAAATTAAATCCAAGAAAAACATGTAATGGAAAATTCCGGCCCTGATTATAAAAAATTTTTAACTCCATCAATAATTTCAAAATTAAATGCGTTTGATCTTAGAGCGCGTTTGATGGTTGAAGGCTTTATGGTAGGGCTGCACAAATCCCCATATCACGGCTTTAGTGTGGAGTTTTCTGAGCACAGGGCGTATATGCAGGGGGATAACCTTAAAGATGTGGACTGGAAAGTTTATGGTAAAACTGAAAAATTCTTTGTAAAGCAGTATGAAGAAGAGACAAACCTTAAATGCTATATTCTTCTTGATATCAGTAAATCAATGTCTTATGCGTCTGAAGGCAACATTTCCAAACTTGAATATGGCACTTCACTGGCAGCCGCATTAAGTTATTTAATGATTAACCAGCAAGACGCCGTGGGGCTGACTTTATTTTCTGATAAAATTGAAAAATATTTTCCACCCAAGTCTTCAAAATCATATTTACAGGAAATTTTAAAAGCTTTTTCTCTTGTGTCTCCTTCAAGCAAAACAAATACTGCCGCCTGTCTGCATCAGATTGCAGAAAAAATTAAAAGAAGAGGCATGGTCATTATTATTTCTGATTTCTTTGATGATGTAAATTCTGTTCTTTCTGCAATAAAACATTTTAGATATAAAAAGAATGACATCATCTTGTTCCAGATATTGGATCCACTTGAAAGAAGCTTTGCATTTGGCCGCGATGCAGTATTTAAAGATTTGGAGTCGGGTGAGGAAATAACTACTCAGCCCTTTCAGATCCAAAAAGCTTACAAAGAAGCCATGAACGATTTTATAAGTACAATTAAAAATGAATGTCTTAATGCAAATATTGAATATAATTTAATTGATACGCAAACTACTTTTGATAAAGCTTTGTTCAGTTATATTCAAAAACGCAATAAAATAAAATAGAATCCGTTAAATGAAAATTGCAGTTGCACAAATAAATAGCATAATTGGTGATTTAGAGAATAATAAGAATAAAATTCTGAATTATTACAACAAAGGAGTGGAACAGGGAGCCGATTTAGTAGTATTTCCTGAGCTGGCTTTAATTGGCTATCCGCCGCTTGACTTGGTTGAGAAAAAGGAATTTCGTGAACGGGCCGCTGCCATACATCAGGAAATTGCTCTTGCTGCCGGTAAAACGGGACTGTTGTTTGGCTCCATTACTGACTCAAATGAAAAAGTTGGGACTAATATTTATAACTCTGCCATTTTATGCCACAGCGGTAAAATTCAATTCATTCAGAATAAATCACTCATTCCTAATTATGATGTGTTCGATGAAGTAAGGTATTTCGAACCTTCAAAACAAACTAATGTATATAGGTTTAATGGAGAAGTTCTGGGGATATCTGTCTGTGAAGATATTTGGAATGATGAGGACTATTGGAACAACAGGAGATATCTTGAAGACCCGGTTAAAAACCAAATTGAAATGGGAGCTACTCTTTTAATTAATATCTCTGCCAGTCCGTTTTCTGTAGGCAAAAGAGAATTAAAAAGAAAAATGCTGTCCGTATTGACTAAGGGAAATAACATTCCTCTTGTTTATGCCAGCTATGTGGCCGCTCAGACTGAACTTATATTTGACGGTGCGAGTATGTGCTTTAATAATTCAGGCGACTTGGTTAAGTTAGGAAATGCTTACGAAGAAGATTTTTTTATCTTTGATACTGATGAAAAATATAATACTATAAAAAAAGCAGAAAATTGTTTTGAAGAAGAAGTTCTTTCTGCGTTGATATTTGGTGTTAAGGATTATTGCAATAAATTAAATTTTAAGAAAGTACTTGTCGGCTTAAGCGGCGGTATGGATTCTGCAATGGTTACTTATATTGCAGTAAAAGCACTTGGCAAAGAAAACGTTCATACTGTTTTAATGCCTTCTAAATATTCAAGCAAGGGGAGCATAGATGACTCTATTGCTCTTGTTAATAATCTTGGCATCTCTCATAATGTAATTTCAATAGAGCCCGTCTTTGATAATTTAACAGCTCAATTGGCTGATGCTTTTAATCATTTACCTGAAGATATTACGGAAGAAAACTTGCAGGCACGGATAAGAGGCATATACCTAATGGCATTATCCAACAAACATAAATATCTGCTCCTCTCAACAGGCAATAAATCAGAAATGGCAACCGGATATTCAACCATGTATGGTGATATGTGCGGCGGTCTTGCTGTAATTGCAGATGTTTATAAGTCGGATATTTACCGGCTGGCAGGTTTTATTAATAAAGAAAAGGAAATAATTCCTCAGGAAATTATTGACAAAGCTCCTTCTGCAGAACTGAGACCAAACCAGACAGATCAGGATTCTCTTCCCCCATATGACCTGCTGGATAGGATACTCAAAATGTATCTTGAGCAGAATAAAGAGTATAATGAAATATCAGCAGTAATTGGCGACGCTCCATTGGTAAATAGAGTATTGCGCTTGGTTGATATAAATGAGTTTAAAAGAAAGCAATCTGCGCCTGTACTTAGGGTTTCTTCCAAAGCCTTCGGTTATGGCAGAAGGTATCCAATTGTGCAGGGGTGGCGTAAATAATTGATATTGTTTTTGTAATTTCGAGTGAAGTGAAAAATTTGTTAGTTGTATTTGCTATTTTACTAACCATAAATAATTAGAAAGGTTAAATCAGTGAAAAAGCTCTTTTTATATTTTGTTTTATGCTTTAGTCTTACTCTGTTTGCTCAGCCTGCTGAGCAGCAGCACGTAAACTTTAAACCCGTTTTAAGTGTTGATAAAGTACAACCCGGCAACGGTTTTAAAGTTGCCCTTAAAGTTAAAGTTGAAGAAGGCTGGCATATAAATTCAAATAAGCCTGCTGAGGATTATTTGATTGGAACTAATATCAGTATAGACAGTTCAGCGGGTTTTAAATTAGCCGCCATAGAATATCCGTCCGCTCAAAATATAAAATTAGGGTTTTCTGATAAACCATTATCTGTTTTTGAGAAAGAATTCATAATCATTCTTAATATTAATCCTTCATTTGACTTAAATGAAGGTAATCATAAGCTAATTATATCCTTAGACTATCAGGCTTGTAACAATGCATCTTGCATGGCGCCGTCTTCGGTTAAAGATTCCGTAGAATTTGTAGTATCAAAATCAGGCGTTCCTTCTGAAATCAACAAAGAACTATTTGTCCAAAAAGATAAAAAAGAAGCTCCTGAAGGCTCAATTTTTTCTATGGTTCAAAGCCGTGGCATGTTTTTAACTCTGCTTTTTGTCTTTGTTATGGGGCTTGCATTAAACCTGACTCCTTGTGTTTACCCATTAATTCCCATTACAATAGGATATTTTGGCGGACAGGCAGAAGGGAACACAAAAAAACTTACTTTTATGGGCTTGGCTTTTGTAATGGGCATGGCACTTACTTATTCAATTGTTGGTGTCGTAACAGCTTTAACAGGTGCAATATTCGGATCACTAATGCAAAATCCCATAGTTATTATTGCAATTGTGGTTGTGCTTATTGCTCTTTCTCTTAGCATGTTCGGATTGTATGAGTTCCGTTTGCCAAACTCGTGGATGAATAAAGCTGGCGGAGCAAGAGGCGGACTGTTCGGGGCTTTCTTTATGGGCTTAACAATGGGTATCGTTGCTGCCCCGTGCATCGGGCCATTTGTGTTGGGATTGATTACTTTTGTTGCTGCAACTGCTGATCCTTTTAAAGGATTTTTGATGTTCTTTGTACTTGCTTTGGGCTTAGGTACTCCTTATCTGTTCCTTGCAATATTTTCAGGTCAGATTAAAAAATTGCCCAGATCAGGTGTTTGGATGGAAGCGGTTAAACATATTTTTGGTGTTATATTACTTGGCATGGCGCTATACTTTAGCTTACCACTGTTCCCAAAAGCCATTGCCGGCTATTTACTACCCGGATTTATGGTTATTGCAGGTTCCTATCTTTTATTCTTTGACAAAACAGCAAATAATAATAAAGGATTTACAAATTTCAAGCGTATTTTTTCAATAATTATAATTGCTGCCGGAATATTTTTCTTAATACCCAAATCAACTAACAGTATCAAATGGGAACATTATAACGAAACTACTGTTGTTAAAGATTTCTCTGCAAAAAAAGGTGCTATTATTGATTTTTATGCTGACTGGTGTATTCCTTGCAAAGAGCTTGATGCTTCTACTTTCAGCGATGCAAAAGTTATTGATTATTCAAAAGATTTTTATAGCTATAAAGCCGATTTAACAAAATCCGCTGCACCTGAAGTTGAAGCCTTAAGAAAGAAATATAACATTCAGGGAGTTCCCACTGTATTAATACTTGATTCACGAGGAAATGAAGTTAAAAGAATTGAAGGATTTATAAATGCAGAAACTTTTTTAACTGACCTAAAATTAGTAAAATAAATACTTTTGCAATTTAAATAGTCTCTACTTTTTATTTAAAGTCCCCCCACGTTTAAAGGGGGACTTTGAATGATTTTGTAAGTGTCATAATAATAAACATATACAGTTTTATCCTCTCTCCTGTTCGCCAAATTCACTTCTTTATTCAAAAATTGTTTACTTCAAAATGAAAATTGAAGGCTTTATGTTTTGAATTCCATTCAAAAAAGTAATAACTTACGTAAACAGATTTTTATTAATTTAGAAGCTAACCAAAATGTCCATCAAAAATAAAGTGAAATTTGTGTTTGTAACCGGTGGTGTTGTATCCTCATTAGGCAAGGGAATCACTGCCTCCTCTTTAGGTCTCCTTTTAAAGCAGCACGGGTTTAGAGTAACCATCCAAAAATTTGATCCATATATTAACGTTGATCCCGGTACAATGAATCCTTTTCAGCATGGAGAGGTATTTGTAACGGATGACGGTGCTGAAACAGATTTAGATCTAGGGCATTATGAACGTTTCTTAGATGTTAATATGAGCAGGGCTAATAACACAACAACCGGACAGGTTTACTACGAAGTAATTAGCCGGGAACGGAGAGGCGATTATCTTGGTGCTACCGTTCAGGTTATCCCTCATATTACTGATGAAATTAAACGTAGAATGACTAAACTTGCCGAAGTTGGCGACTATGATGTTATTATTACTGAAATTGGCGGTACTGTCGGCGATATTGAATCTTTACCTTTTATTGAGGCAGTAAGGCAATTAACGCTTGAATATGGTAAGAAGAATACTGTAAACATTCATGTAACTTTAGTGCCTTATATTGGCGCTGCGGGTGAATTAAAGACTAAACCTACTCAGCATAGCGTTAAAAGCCTGCTTGAGTTAGGCATTCAACCGGATATTCTTGTATGCCGGTCCGAGAAGAAACTTACTAAAGATATCAGGGAAAAAATTGCTTTGTTCTGTAACGTGGATTCAAAAGCGGTACTTTCTGCGTATGATTGCACTTCAATCTATGAAGTTCCAATCGTTTTATTCAAAGAAAAATTTGATCAACTTGTAATGCAGCGGCTTCATTTACCTGATAAAAAAATTAAAATTGATGACTGGAGTCTGCTTGTAAACAGGATAAAAAATCCTCATAAGCAGGTTGAAATTGCTATATGCGGTAAATATATTGAGCATAGAGATGCTTATAAAAGTATACTGGAGTCCTTTATTCATGCCGGTGCTGAAAATGATGCAAAAGTTAACCTAAGATTAATAAGTGCAGAAAGCTGTGAGACTGAAGATGTTAGCAAATTATTAAGCGGAATAGATGGTTTATTAGTTCCCGGAGGCTTTGGTGAAAGGGGAATCGAAGGTAAAATTAAGGCAATTGAATACGCCCGTGTAAATAAAATTCCTTTCTTCGGTATCTGTTTGGGAATGCAGTGTGCAATTATTGAATTTGCAAGAAATGTTTGTAAGATGCCAAAAGCACACAGTTCTGAATTTAAAAAGAACAAGTTTAGTGTAATTGATTTGATGGCAGACCAGAAGAATATTAAGAATATGGGAGCTACTATGCGTTTGGGTGCTTATCCTTGCATGGTTGAAGATAATACAAAAGCTTCTGAAGCTTATCGCACTCCTCTTATTTCCGAAAGACATCGTCATCGTTTTGAAGTTAATAATAAATACAGATCACTCCTTGCTGAAAATGGCATGGTCTTTAGCGGTGTTTCTCCTGACAGGGAATTAGTAGAAATTGCTGAACTTAAAAACCATCCTTGGTTCTTAGGCTGCCAGTTCCATCCTGAATTAAAATCCAGGGCTACAAAATCTCACCCATTGTTCAGAGAATTTGTAAAAGCTGCTCTTATTAATAAATCTAAAAAGAGTAGCAGCGAGAATTAATGTCAAAAAATTATCTTTTATTGCTTCTTATCTTTGTTTTTTCTTTTACTATAGGTTATCCTCAAATTAAAGAAAAGAAAGACGAAATAATATCAGGACTGGATTTAATTTATAATTTTAAATGGACTGAAGGGAACCGCATTTTTGAAAAGATAATCCGGGAACAACCGGATGAACCTGTCGGTTACCATTTTAAGTCTGTAAGTTATTTATGGCACTATTTAAGTAATAAAGATCTTAATACATATAATACCTTTTTAGCGTATTCGGATTCTGCTCTTGAAAAAGCAATTAAGAAAGTTGATAAACAGGAAACAGAAGAAAATTTCTATCTGCTTGGTGCTTGTTATAATTACCGGTCAGTAGTTTTTGCTTTTAAAGGGAATTATCTGGACGCTGCATATGCGTCAAAAAAAGCAGAGACTTATCTCTCTAAAGTTATTTCTCTTAATAAAAATAATTACGATGCATATTTTGGTTTGGGCCTGTACAATTTTGCAATAAGTCAAATTCCTTCCGGTTTTTCCTGGGTTCTAAAAATTGCGGGTATAAACGGCTCAAAGAAAACCGGCTATGAATACTTGAAGCTTGCTTCCGAGAAAGGAACATTTTCTAAGGCGGAAGCAATATACTTCTATTCTCAAATACTAATGAATGACGACTTTGATTATTCAACTTCTGCAACTTATCTAAGTAAATTAATAAAGCAATATCCTGATAATATTATTTTCAGGTATGCACAATCTGTACTGCTTATTAAGCAGAAGAATCCGAAAGCTGCAAAAGATTTACTTCTTTCAATTTATAATACTCCTTTGGATAATTTTAAAAAAACTGTTTCATATACAAAATTTTTATTGGGTGATGTATATTTTAAATTAAATATGTTCGATTCCGCTACGGTTTATTACTCTGCATTTTTAAGTGATCTTGTTGATGCTGATTATTCCGGAATTGCTGCCTACAGATGTGGAATTAGTTATGAAATGCTCAATAACCGTACAGAGGCGGTCAAGTATTTTAAATTGACCAAGAATGGTAATAGGGATTTGGAAGATGATACCTATGCATTCAGAAAAGGGAGCAGCTTTTTAAATAATCCTATCTCTGCGGAAGACAAAAAGAAAATCTATGCGGAGAATCTTTTAGAATGCGGAGATTTAAACGGTGCAGAAAATATTTTTAGTTCACTATTAAAAATGGAAATTTCTCCAGCGCAGAAAGCAGAAATTTATTTTTACTTAAGTGAAGTAAAATGGAATAAAAAAAGCACAGATGAATCAATAAATTTAGCTTTGCAGGCAAAAGATTTAAACTCAGGTAAAGAAGAGTGGATTAAGCCATTTGCTCTATATAATGCAGCCCGGGGATATAAAAGCAAGAATGATTTTTTTAAAGTCAAAGATATTGTTGATGAAGTTGAGTCATATTCCGGTTATGATTATGAACAGACTCTGACTAAAATGTTAAATAAATTAAATTTGCGATAACAGATCACTTTTTTAAGTAAAATATTATCGCATCAATTCTAATAAAAAAAGTTCAAAAGTTATTGCCGGTCTACGGCGTTGTCAATAGCCTTATTAATTGTATTAATTAATCTGTCCATCTGAAATGGTTTAACTATATAATCTACTGCTCCTCCTGTAATTCCCTCTATTACAAGATTCCTATCTGAAAATCCGGAAATGAAAATAAATGGAATTTTTAAAGTAGCAGAAGAGGTTTTTAAAAGCTTAAGAATAGTTAATCCATTTAACTCAGGTAATTGCATATCGCACAAAATTAAAGTTGGAAGCTCGCTTTTTGCTAATTCAACACCTTTCTTGCCGTTATCAGTTTGTATTACTTCGAAGCCTTCGTTAGTGAGGATTTCAAAAAGGTTGTCGCGTATGTTTTTATCGTCTTCAATAATTAATATTTTTTTCAAGATTTACTGCCTTTATTTATTAATGGGAGTTTAACATTAAATGACGTTCCTTTGTTTAATATACTGTCAAATGAAATAGAACCTCCCAAAGTTTCAATTGTTTTTTTAACAATCGATAAGCCGATTCCTGTACCATTTATACTGCCCACGTTTTCAGCTCTATTAAACATCTCAAATATTTTGGGCCTGTCGGCTTCGGGAATTCCTATACCATTATCTTTTATACATATACTAATATAAGTATCATTAAGCGAAAGATCAAATATAATCTCTCCGCCGGTTGGAGAATATTTTATAGCATTTGAAAGAAGATTAGAAATAATTTGTCTTAAAAATATTTCGTCCATGCAAAATATTTCACTGTCAAAATTATTTTTATTGAAAACTAGTTTATAATTCTCACCAGCAATTAATTGAAATTCTTCAATAATATTTGTGCAGAACTTTATTAAATTCATATCTACCGGGGCAGGTAACAGTTTACCTGATTCTGCTTTGTTCATTGTCAGGATAAAGCTAATCATATTATTCAGCACATCGGTGGATTTGATTATTCTCTCTAAATGTTCTTTCCTTTTTTCTTCCGTCCATTTGAAACCATAGCGGTCAAGCAGTTCAGCAGATGAAAATATAGTTGTTAGAGGTGTGCGAAATTCATGTGATATAATTGAAACGAAGCGTGATTTTAATTCATTTAACTCTTTTTCCTGTTCAAGAGCCTTCTTAATTTCTTCTTCAGAATTTATTCTGGCGGTAACATCGCTAAGATTTCCTACAAAATGAGTAATAATATCGTCTTTATCTTTGATTAACGACAGTTTCAACTCATTCCAAAAAAGTTCACCTGATTTTTTATAACTTTTTATTATAATTTCACATCCTTTACCTGATGTAAAAGAATCTGCTAAAAGGGCAGCGGAGTGCTGAGTAGTATTCTCTCCAAATAAAAAACTAATATTCTTCCCGATTATTTCGGAAATACTGTATCCGGTTATTTTGCAAAAAGCCGGGTTAGCAAAAATTATAGGAAATTCTTTATCGTTTGCATCAAAAAGTAATACGCCGTTATGGCTGGAGTGAATTGCTTTATCTTTTATACGCATTGCTTCTTCTGAAATAACAAGATCAGTTACATCTCTCAGTGTTCCGGATGTACCTATTATGTTTTTCTGCGTAACAAGAACAAGTCTGACGTGTATTTCTATCCATTTGAAGGCTCCGTCTTTTGTTAAAAACTTAACGGATTCCCTACAATGTTCTTTTTCCATACTAAATAGCGAGGTGAACATTCTATTAATTTTTTCTTTATCATCTGGATGGATATATTCTATTAATCCGCTCCCCAATGATTCCATTAGTGAAAAACCTGTAATCTCTGTCCAGGCAGGGTTAAGGAAAGCCCAGTTCAAAGACTTATCTGTTTTAAAAATTACTTCCTTAATGCTGTTTACTACGCTTCTATAGTTATATTCACTTTGTTTGAGGGCTTCCTCAACCTTCTTTTTGTCGGATATATTAGTCAGAATTCCTTCAAGGCATACGATCTCATTATTTTCATCTCTTCTGGAGTTGATACGGCACTCTACCCAAACTATTTTTTTATCTTTTGAAATTAATCTGTATTCCTGCCTAAGTTCCATTTTGCCTTTATTTAAGAACTCGGCAATGCCCATTATTACTTTTTCATAATCATACGGATATACTATTGCTTTATATCTTACCTTATATTTAATTAAGTCATGTGACGAATAACCTAATGTACTGATATTCTCACTGACATATGAAATTGGCAGATCTGGCGTATTCCTCCACTCACACAGGATAGTTGTACTATTTTCCAAAATTACATTTGCTTTTGCAACTTTCTCCTCGCTGTTTTTACGTTCAAGAGCGTTTGAAAAAACACTACCGACATTTTTTGCAAATTTAATCTCACTCGCCGTAAATTTACGGGGCTTTCTAACAGTATCAAATCCTACAAAACCATATATTTCTGTTGCCTGGAATAATGGGATCAGCATCAGTGACTTAACATTCTGGTTTTCAATAAAATCTTTTTTAAATTTAACTTCCGGAGGGAGTTCGCTTGTGTCGGGAAGTACTACGGGTTCTAAATGGTGGAGCATTTCCAGCAGCCATTTGAACTCAGATATGTGCAAAGTTAAAGCATTTTTATTTATTTCTTCAAGTCTTTCATTTCTCCAAAAGTTGGATGCATATAATAATTCTTTATGTTCATCATAGATAAAAACATATGCTCTGTCAAGATTCAAAAAAGTACCGACTACTGAAAGTGAATTATTTAAGGCTGCCTGAATTTCTGATAAGCTCACATTAATAAATATTGATGAGATTGTAGAAATCATATTCTCAAACTCTACTTTTTCTTCAAGCTCGTTTTCAATAATTTGTCTTTTCTCAATTTCTTGAACTAAGTCTTTTCTTTGTCTAAAAAATTTATCTAATGTTGAGGCAAATTGAGAAAATTCCGCGCTGTCGTTTCTTAATAAATCTAATTTACTTTCGTCATTGTCAGAAATACTGCTGTATAAGATATTGATAGGTCTTAGTACATATTTAAATAGAAAATAAGTAATTGAGCCCAGAACCAGAAGTGAGAATAAAAGTATTAAAACAACCTGCTTGTTATATAGATTAAAAAAATTATCAAGAAGTTCTACTTTATGTTGAGCATATAAATATTTTACGGGGCGGCCATTCCAGCCCGGTAAAGGAATAGTGTTTGAAATTATATTGGATTTATCATTAGCTGCAATATTTGCAAAGCTGCCTGTGTCTCCTAGTTTATAAATGCCGCCGGTCTGCATTTTCAACCGCAAAAGTAATGAATCTGACCAGTATATGCCGGACATTAAATAACCAAATGGTTTTGAAGCTCTGGCATTATCGTTGCTCGGTTGAATTGGAGCTCCGTATAATTCTAATAAGCCATTAGGTGTATTTATAAAAAAAACAGGAAATTTATTTTTAGAAAACGCAGCTGCAAGGTCTATAGTATTTATTGGCAGTGAGTCCTTTACAATTCCTTTACCATCTTTAATAGTAGCAAAAGTTTTAAATGAAGAATTTAAAACATATTCAACATCAATATCAAATTTAGCCATGGTAAAGTAAATGTTCTCGTAAGCCCATTTTACGTCCTTTGTCTTTGTAAATCTGACCATATCATCCCAATAAGAATTATCATATACATATAATCTTATTTTATCATTCATTGACTTGATATTGCTATTTATTATTCTGAAATTTTCATTTTTCTTAGATTCCAGAATTGTATTCAGTTTACCTACTTCAGTTCTCCTCATTAATAAGAAAAGGCCGCAAAAGAGAATGGTGAGTGAGCCAATTAGTATAAGAATTTTTGTCCTGATAGGGAGCTTGGTAATCTTCATAGAATTAAATGTTTTTTACACTTTTTTTGTTAAAAATTCAGAATAGTTCATATCAGTCTTTAAAATATGATTTAATAACCAATCTTTTAAAAATGTAATAATATCTATAGAAATTGAAGCACGGCCTGCTTCAAAATCTGTCTGAAATCCCTGTACTTTTTTAGTAAAACGGTCGTGTTCCATTTTATGTGTAGGCAGGCTTATATAGTTATGGCTTTTCAATAGTGCTTCCTCAAAAGCAAAATGCTCAATAGTGTATTTTATCAGCTCTTGCAGAATTGGATTAAGAATATCTTTTGATGTCCCTTTTGACATTGAATCGTGCAGTTTGTTAATAATTTCAATTAGTTTTTTATGCTGAGTATCAATTGAATTGATTCTGACGCTATATTTATCTGACCATAGTATTAAGGGCATAAATTTTCCGTTTAAGTATTTGTCTATAATAGTAATTATCGAAAAAAATATCCAATTGTTGACCTATGCTATCAGAATTTCTATGGAGAAATTGTCAGATTAAGGAGAAGGAAAGATTACAGAAATAAAAGGAGAAGGGAAGGGGTAGTATATAAAAAAACCCTGAATTGAAATAATTCAAAGCAGGGTTTTCAAAAGTTTCTTATAAAAAAGTCAGATTACTTAACTTCTTTTTTGTCTTCTTTTTTAACTTCTTTTTTGTCTTCTTTTTTAACTTTCTTTACTTTTTTAACTGCTTTTTTAACTGCTTTTACTGAGTCTTTTGCAACTACTTCTTTTTTAGTCATTTTCTTTTCTTTTTTAGGAGCATCTTGAGCACTTAAAGTAAAAGTTAAAGCGATAATTACTGCGAATACATAAGTTAAGATTTTCATCTTAGTTCCTTTCGTTTATTTGATTTATTTTTTCTTTATAGTTTTCCCGTCATCATTCAAACGGGAGACAAACTTTTCTGGATCTTTTTTGAACTTTGCTAAGCAAGTTTTGCAGCAAAGAGCATAAGTAACATTTTTATAGGTATATGTAATTTTTTGATCAACAGGCTCTCCTGAGACAGGACAAACTGTATTAAAAATTTTATTTTTATCAACATTCTTGGTTACTTGCTTAGTAATTTTATTCTTTTCTTGAGCAAAATTACCTGACACAAAAACAAAAACCATTAAGAATGCAGAGAGCAAAATTATTGTTTTCTTCATAGCCATCTTTCCTTTAACTCAAATTTTATTAATCGAATCTATTATTATCCAGCCATTCTTACCATTTAGGGCTTTCACTTTAGCCCAACCCGCAACCTGATCTTCAATTTCCACTCTTTCACCTTCGAAGACGGAAAAAAGTTCCCTGGATTCCATATCTGGTGAATATTTTATTTGTGCTGAATTTGTTATGACAATAGCACTTTCTGAAAAATATAGGTCCCTATATTTCAGAACTAATAATGAAGAAGCCATTATTAAGCATATCAAAATGCCAAAACCTAAAAAGAACGAAATTTTACGAAATAAAATCTTGCTGGCAAATATATAAAAACTAAGTGAGCCAAGCAATAAAACAAAGAAAATATAACATAAAATTGTTAAAATATTGATAGAAAACGTATTTTCTACATTTTCTATCGCATTATACAGAGGTAAACTTGGTAAAGTTCCCAGATTTTTTACTTTTTTTTGCAAAAAATATAAATTATTTAATATTTCTTTATCTTTGGGTGCCAGCCGCTTAGCCCTTTCAAAATATAGAATTGCATATCCTATTTTGCCGATTTTGTAGTAAGAATTTCCCATATTATAATACAAAGCGGCGCTTTCAGCTCCGCCTGATAATATTTCTTTGTATTTCTCTATTGCCTGGTCGTATTGCTTATTGTTATATAGGCTATTGCCTTCTTCAAACATTTTTGTTGCATTATTCTGCAAAGCAAATGCCGGCAGTGCCAGTAACAATATTAATATAATTATAACTTTATTCATTTCTCAAAATGATTTTCAATATCTTTTATTAAGTTTAACACTTGTGTGTAATATTTTTCCATATTTATAGAGTATTCGCTTTTGGGAGCAAATCTGATGTATTCCAGCTCCCCGAATATATTCTTGATTCTTTCAAGCAAATCTGAAGTAAAATTAGTCTTTAGTGCTTTCTCATTAACAGCCTCAATAGTGAAATCTGAGGGATCAATGTTTAATTTATTTCCTAAATATCCAATTAAAGCTGTTGCAATCTCGGTAAAGAACATTTCAGCATTGTTCTCTGTTAGGTATTTATTTGCTAATTTTAATTTCTTAATGGCCATTTTCTCGGCTTTTGTAAATTTCAACAGAGTCTTATTGCTGTTTAGCTTGTCATCTTTTTGCTTCTTGATAACAAAATAGACAAATGCTATTAATGGGGCAGCGGTTATAAACCAAAACCAAATACTATAAATCAATAGATTGTTCTTTGCTGAAAGGCTTAAATCGCTTTTAATACCATATATATCATAAGCAATAAACTCAGATGTTCCGCTTCCGGTTCCTTCCAATATGTTTATGTTAAAGTCTTGTGTGCTTCTCGTAATATATTTTTTAACAGATGGATCAAAATATGAAAACTCAATGGATGGAATTATTCTTTTCCCTTCAACTTGGGGAACTAAAATGTATTCTATCGTCTTTGTCCCGGAATATACATTCCCCGGTATCGTCTTTTCGTCAATTTTAGGATCGTATTTTACTATACCTTCAGGCAGATTCAATTCAGGAACACTAATCAATTTGAGGTTTCCTGCCCCGGAAATGGTAAGTTTAATTGAAAAAGGCTCACCTTTATGTATGGGCTTATTATCAATGGATGCCTGCAAATTGAACTGGCCTACAGCACCTGCAAATGATTTCGGCATACTCTCTGAAGGGAGGGGCAGAACTGTAATTTTTTCAATATTGGATGTGGCTTTATAATTTACAATTTGAGTCTCAGAGAAAAAATCATCAAAAAAATGATCAGTCCATGAATCACGTCTGTTGGAAGGCGCTTTCTTTTTTACTGTCATCTGCACGGGAATTAGCAGCTCAATAGGCTCAATTTTAAGCTCACCTGACTTATTGGGGAATAAATACGCCCTCTTAAGAATTGCAGTTCTGTAAACCTTGGAGTTGTATTGTTCATCGCTGCCCTGTAGCTGAGTAGGCATTTGCAGTTCCTCTGCCCAGAAATCCTGATACGCCGGTAATTTTGCTACTTCCATATTAGAGGCAATGGGAAGTCTTGTATATAATTTATAGGTAACTACAATTTGTTCTCCTTTATATACTTTCCTTTTATCAACAATAGTCCTAATAAAGACATTATCACTAATATCCTTTTGATTTATTCCGCTTGCTTGTTGATTGTTGTTCCCGCCCTTATTATTACTTCCTTTTCCTTTTATTACTTCAATTGTAACCGGATTAGTTCTAAAAGATCTGCCATTAAATTCTATTGAAGCGGAGCCGATTGTAATTTTGCCTTCCTGCTTGGGTAACAGTAGGTATGTAAAAGACTGGGATGCTGAACCACGTCCATTGATATACTGTATAGATGTTGATGTGTTGGGGCCGAATAGTCTTGTAAATCGGCTTAAGTCAGGCTCCTTAAAGTTACGGAGTCCGTCAACAGAATTTCCCTGAAATGTAAAAGTTACTTCAAGCTGGTCAGTAGTATATATTTTAGTGCTGCTTACATTTGTTGAAAAGCTTTGAGAAAAAGTTATGCTGCTTATTGCAAAAATATATAATATAAGAAAATACTTTTTCATTATTACAATTACCAGTCCTTCTTCGTATTCTTCTGAAATCCTTTTTGTTTCCTCAACTCTTTCTGTAAATCTCTTTCATTGTTCTTAATCGCATTCAGAATGTTTTCTGCTTCTTCCTTAGAAATCTCATTTTTAGGCGCCTTCAGGTTATCTTGCTTAGAATTTTGGTTCTTGTTTTTATCCTGCGGATTATTCTGATCCTGTTTGTTGTTCTTATCTTTATTATCCTGATTCTGCTTATTATCCTGATTTTGTTTATTGTCTTTATTCTGATTGTTATTCTTGTCCTTATTCTGCCCGTTCTTATTCTGATCCTGCTTATTTTGTTTATCGTTTTTGTTTTGCTGGTTCTTATTATCTTTATTCTTGTTATCCTTTTTCTTATCCTGCTGTTTCTTTAAGAGCGATTGAGCATAAGATAAATTATATTTTGTGTCCATGTCAGTAGGATTATTTTTAAGAGAATTTTTATAAGCAGCTATAGACTCTTCCAATTTATTGTTTTTGAGCAGGGCATTACCTAAATTATGGTAAGCAGAAGCAGTTTCTTTCTTATCTTTTGTATATTTTAATGCATCGTTAAAATACTTGGCAGCATCCTCAAATTTATTTTGTTTGTATAAAGCATCTCCAAGATTAAAGTTTGCATTATAATCAGTATACTTTTTGTTAAGGGCTTTTTTAAAATTTATTTCAGCATCTGCAAAATTCTGTTTTTTATAAGATTTTACACCGGTGTTAATTTCTTTCCTAATGTTTTGTCCAAATAAAAAACCTGAACCAACAATTAGCAATATAGCCGTAATCTTAAACTGCCTGGTCATCTTTACTCAATCCTATCTTAATACTTATCTTTTTGGCTAACTTGGATTTAGATTCAAACACTAAAGCCTCTGCAAGCAATAACAAAATTGCAGGAAATAAAAAGTAATAATATCTGTCTTCATATGCGGTGACTCTTTTAGTGCCATATTCTGCTTTTTTCAGTTGCCCTAAGTCAGAATATATACTCATTAAAGCATTGCTTGAACCATTTGCCTGATAATATTTCCCGCCTCCTTTTAATGCTATTTCCTTAAGAACTTTATCATCAAGCTTTGTAATTACAGTATCGCCATAAAAATCAATTTTAACTTGGTTGCCTACCGGAATTGTTTTACCTTCTTTTGTACCTATGCCGATGCAGTAAAATTTAATATTCTTTTCCTGCCCATTCTCTATTTCTTCAAAAATGTTTCCTTCGTGATCTTCGCCATCAGTAATGATTACAACCGCCTTATCCGAGGGCTTGTTGTCAAATGAATTCACGGCCAAATTTAATGCAGAGCTAATTGAAGTTCCGTGCTGTGGTACGGTGCTTTCATCTATTGCATTTAAGAATAAACGGGCAGCAGAGTAATCGTTAGTAAGAGGGAACTGAACATATGCTTCACCTGAAAAAACAATTAACCCAATCCTGTCTCCCTTTAAATTGGAGATCAGGTTTTCAATTTGAAGTTTTGCATTATCCAGGCGGGAGGGTGGAACATCTTTAGCTTTCATACTCAATGAGACATCAAGCAGAATGTAAACATCACTTCCGGTTTGTTTAACGTCTTCAAACTTTGCACCTATTTGCGGAGCTGCCAGACAAATTATTAATAAAACAATGCTTACTACAATTAAGCATTGTTTTAATAGAGTTTTTTTAAAACTGTAATCAGGAATAAGAATATCCAATAATTCTTTGCTTGAGAATTTTTCCAGCTTCTTCTTTTTTGTGTAATTTAAATAAATGAACAAAACCAGCAGAACAACCGGCAGCCATAAATATTGTAAATATGTTGGATGAGCCCAGCGAAACATAAATTCTCTTAAGGTAATTTTCTTAAAATTGTATTTGATAAAATTAGTTCTAAACCAAGGCACAAAAGTCCTAAAATTAACCATTCGCCAAATAACTGTTTGGCATTTCTATATGAAGTAACTTCTACTTTAGTTTTTTCAAGCCTGTCAATCTCATTATAAATCGATTCAAGCTTTTTATTATCGGTTGCTCTATAGTATTTACCGCCGGTCATAGCTGAAACTTTTTGCAGAAGATCTTCGTCAATTTCTACAGGCATAGGTCTGTAATCTATGCCGAAGGGTGTTTGCACCGGGTACATTGCAGTACCCCTTGTACCAACTCCGATAGTGTAAATTTTTATGTTAAAAGTCTTGGCTATTTCAGCCGCAGTAATTGGATTAACCTCACCGGCATTATTCATTCCGTCAGTTAAAAGGATAATAACTTTACTTTTTACTTCAGAATCTTTTAACCTGTTCACCCCATTTGCAATTGCATTTCCTATGGCAGTACCGTCGGTAATCATACCGCTTTTAACCTGTGTAAGAAAGTTTTTCAGAATGTTATAATCAACAGTAAGAGGGCATTGTGTAAATGCTTCTTTTGAAAAAATTACCAGGCCGATTCTATCCGAATGCCTTTGATCAATAAATTTACTGATAACGTCCTTTGCGGCCGCCAACCTGTCAGGGGTAAAATCCTTAGCAAGCATACTGCCTGAAATATCTAAAACCAGTGCAATGTCTATTCCTTCAGAATAAATGTCTTCTCCTTCCAGAAAAGAAACCGGACGTGCCATTGCTACTATTAGGAAGCCGATAGCCAATAGGCGCAAGAAAAATGGTATTCTTATTAAATAACCGGCAAGACTTTTCGGAATCTTGCTTATATTCTCAAACGAGGAAAAGTGAACAGACGGTTCTGTCTTTTTATTCTTCCTGAAATAATATATCGCAATAAGCGGCAGACTAAGAAGCAGCCACAATATCCATGGATGTACAAAAGAAATATTATGCAGCGTTAATGTCATCCGGTGTCTCCAAAACAGTTTTAGTCGTATTAATTATTTCTTTTGCCTGATGCATCATCTCTTCATTAACATTATTTAGGGGAACAAACTTTGCAAATTTTACCATGTCTGCATTTGAAAGGAAGCTGAAAGTTAAATCTTTAATTTTTTCAAATAATCCATTCTTATCAAGCAGATCAACAATTTCTGAAGTTGTAAGTTCAAGAGCAGGGAGCTTAAACTGGTCTTCAAAATACTTTCTAATAATTTCCGTAATGGAGGAATGGTACTCTTTAATAAATCCGTTTTGCCAAAGCTGCTTTTGTTCAAGTTCATTTAGCTTTGTAAGAGCAATTTTGTATGGAGGGACAGCAATAACGGGCTTATTTCTAAGCATATTCTCTTTACGCTTTTTGAAATATCGGGAAATGAAATAATAGGCAGCAAAAATGGCTCCGGCAGAAACTAAAATTACAATTGCCCAAAAAAGATAATCAGGCGGAAGTTCGTTCGGCCCTTTTATATCTTTTAATGTTTCTTCTTCTTTAGATATTTTAATACCGTTTATTTTAACTAATACCTGGTTTGTAAGAGTATTTTTAAAGACACCCTCTTTACTCAAGAATCCATTAAACGGAAGGCTGTCAACTTTTATTGTATCTTTCCCTTCTGCATAATAAATTGGAATAGAAGAAATCAAAATATTTGCCGAATCATATCTTGCTATGGTAAATGAATATGATATTGTTTTCTTACCATTCTCTACTTTTATCCTTGGGGTTGTTGTATTGATTATTTCAAACTGGTTTAAACTGTCTTTAATTGCAGGGGTAAATATCTTAATGCCTTTACCGTATGTTACATCAAGCGTATATGTTATAAAATCGCCAATATAGTACTGTTGTTTATCCGTATAGGCTTTTGCTGTTATATCTTGTGCCTGAGAACAGATTGAAAAAACTGTGAAAAAGGATATTATGAATAGCAAGCTAAATCGGATTTTACTCATCTTTTCTCGCGGGCTTTAAAAAATTTAACTAATGGTTTTACGTAATCTTGTTCTGTACTTAGCACAATGCTATCAATCTTGGCTGACTTAAATATTTTTTGCTTCATCTCAATACTTTTTTTAAAAAGATTTTTAAGCAGAAAAACTGAATGGGTGTTTGATGTGTTGAACCAGCGGGTTTCTCCTGTTTCAGAATCCTTAAGCTTAATAAGACCCAAAGGAGGGACTTCATACTCACGCTTGTCTGTAAGCACTATGGCAGCAAGATCATGTTTTTTTGAAAGGGAGCTGATAATATTTTCATAACCGGAATCAATAAAATCAGACATAACAAAAATAATGCTTCTCCTTTTTACGGCATTGTTCAGGAATTCAAGGGCGCTCTTAATGTTTGTTCTCTTACCTTCAGGCTGAAAGGAAAGAACCTCTCTTATAATTCTTAATGCGTGTTTTTGTCCTTTCCTCGGAGGAATAAACTTTTCTACTTTATCTGTGAACAGCAGAAGTCCTGTCTTGTCATTATTCTTTAATGCAGAAAATGCCAGTATGGCGCTTAGCTCAGCAGCAATCTGCTGTTTTGTCTTAGTTGCTGAACCAAATGAAAGAGAACCGCTAAGATCAACCACAAGCATTACGGTAAGTTCACGTTCTTCCTCAAAAATTTTAACATAAGGGTGCCCAAAACGGGCGGTAACATTCCAGTCAATATTTCTAATGTCATCGCCGAATTGATATTCGCGAACTTCAGCAAACTCCATTCCTCTGCCTTTAAAGACTGAGTGGTATTCGCCTGAAAACACCTGGTTAACTAAACCGCGTGTTTTTATTTCAATTTTCCTTACTTGCTTTAGAATCTCTTGTGTTGTCATTTTTTAAGGGACTTCTACCTTATTTAATATTTCCTGAATAATATTTTCTGAAGACAGATTTTCAGCTTCAGCTTCATAGGTAACCGCAATTCTATGCCTTAAAACGTCATAACAAATAGCGCGGATATCTTCCGGGATAACATAACCTCTGCGTTTAATAAAAGCCATCGCTTTAGCAGCGTGAGCCAAATTAAGTGTTGCACGAGGTGAGGCTCCAAAAGAAATCAAATCGTTTAATTTTTGTAGTCCGAATTTCTCAGGATTTCTGGTAGCAAAAACTATATCAAGTATATATTTTTCAATTTTTTCATCAAGATATACTTCATTAACAAGTTTTCTTGAAGCAATTATTTGATCCGTATTAATTACTGTATTTACAGGTACTTCATCGCCCCCCATATATTGTCTCATTATTTGAGATTCCTCTTCACGGGAAGGGTAGGTGATTTTAACTTTTAACATAAACCTGTCAACCTGGGCTTCCGGCAGGGGATATGTACCTTCCTGTTCAATTGGGTTCTGCGTTGCCATTACAAGGAATGGGTCCTCAAGCTTAAATGTCCTTTCGCCAATAGTAATCTGGCGCTCCTGCATTGCCTCAAGAAGTGCACTTTGCACTTTAGCAGGCGAACGGTTAATTTCATCCGCTAAAATAAAGTTTGAAAAGATTGGCCCTTTTTTGATTGAAAAATTGCCTTCTTTCTGGTTGTAAATCATTGTTCCAATTAAGTCCGCCGGCAATAGATCCGGAGTAAATTGAATCCTTTGGAATTTAGCTTTCATAACACTTGACAATGTTTTTATGGCCAAAGTCTTTGCAAGCCCCGGAACTCCTTCCAGAAGGATATGCCCATTTGCCAAAAGGCCAATTAATAAACGTTCAATTAATGCCTGCTGGCCTATAATTACTTTTCCAATTTCTGATTTTAATAAGTCAACGAAAGCGCTTTGTTGACTGATACGCTCGTTTAATTCAGCTATGTCCATTAACCCTCTATCTTCTTTAATTTTAGAATTAGACGTAGCAAAACTAATTAGGTTCTCATTTATTTTCAAATGAATTATTTATGGTGCTAAAACCAAAGGCAGTATTAAATATATTGCGGTAAAAACATTATGCATTTTATTACTTCTTATCACTCTTTCAATTTATGAATCCTTGTATTAGTGACATCAAGCTTGTAATTTTTTAATAGACTTTAACTCTTGTTAATTTAATTATTTTCCCATTAGAATTTGAAATTAACCGTACAAAATAAATCATTTGATTGGTTATATATCTAAAAATATATTTGAATAGTTAATAATCAATAAATTCCCTGAGGCATAAATGAAATATTTAGTTACCGTTATTTTCATCTTATTTACAGCTACGTCTTTTGGCCAAACTAAGCAAACTGCCGCGTTATCTGTAAAAGGCAGCGTTAAGGGGATAATCATTGATTCGCTTGATAAAAGTCCTTTGCAATTTGCAAATATTACCCTGCATAGAGTTAAAGATTCCGGTTTCGTTACAGGTACTTCATCAGGTATTGCCGGCGAATTTCTAATTCCAAATCTTCAGGATGGGAACTATTTTATTAAAATAAGCTTTATCGGTTATAAAAACCTAATAATTCCTGATATAATTATTTCAAAGGACCGGAACGAGTTTAATGCCGGTAAAATAAATCTTGTAAAAGATGTTATGATAACTCAGGAAAACGTTATCCTGGGGGAACGAGTGAATACTGAATTCCATCTTGATAAGAAAGTTGTTAACGTCAGCCAAAACCTTGCGGCTGCAGGCGGTACTGCCGTGGATGTATTGCAAAATCAGCCGTCTATTCAGGTTGATGCAGATGGGAACCTCACTCTTAGGGGGAATAGTAATTTTACCGTAATGGTTGATGGCCGGCCCAGTGCACTGCAGGGAACGGATGCTTTAAGACAAATTCCGGCTAACATAATTGATAAAGTTGAATTAATTACAAATCCATCCGCAAAATATGATGCAGAAGGCGCAGCAGGTATTATAAACATTATTACTAAGAAAAATGAAATTTCAACTACCAGCGGCATCTTTAATACAGGGATAGGTGCTAAGGATAAATATAACGGTGATTTTAACATAAACTACAGAGCCCCTGAATATAGTTTTACATTTGGGAGTGATGCCCGGCGCGGCAATTATTCTAATGACATTACTATTAGCAGACTCTTGGACAACAATAGTGCTGTTAATACCAAAATGAATATGTTAAACAGAAGAGATAACTATGGAGTCCGGTTTGGCTTTGACCGCAACGTTTCAAGTGATTTTGTCTACGGAATAACGGGTAGTGGCGGGTATATGGAATATACCACCCGAATGAATAATTCTAATGCTCTTTCAGGTTTTGGTGAGAATCCGGCTGAACTGTATTCACTTACTAAAGAGTTGCATAATATCATTGTAAGGTATCTGAACGGTTCCTTCAATCTCTCAAAAACTTTTACGCCAAAGGTTAATGATATTTCTTTTGACATAAATTTTACCGCTCTTAATATGCCGAATAACACAAAAACTAATGAACACGCTGTTTATTCAGATAATTCACAAAAAGACTTAATTAAAGGGTTGGATGTCGGAAATTCGAGATATGACTCCAGAATAAAGCTAAACTATAAACATAAATTGGGCGAGGCAGCTTCTTTTGAATCGGGTTTGCAGGTAAATTTATTTTATAAAAAAACTAATCTCATAAGCAAAGACTATAATTTTGCAGATCAGGTTTGGGTTATAGACCCTGCATCTTCTTGTAATTATAATTTCAGGAACAATGTATTTGCGGGATTTGCAACATATACTGATAAGATCATCGGGTTTGACTATCAGGCCGGCTTAAGAATGGAATATACAGACCGGCTTCTTTCCCAACTGACAACAAACAATGACTTTAAATATGCCAGGATGCACTATTTCCCATCTCTAAGCATTTCCAGTGGATTGGGAAATGAGCAGCAATTGCAGCTCTCTTACAGCAGACGTATTAGAAGGCCGTACGATCAGGAATTGAATCCTTACCCATTCTTCTCTGATTCATATAGCCAGATTGTAGGTAATCCTGAATTAGCTCCGTCATTTACCGATTCGTACGAACTTAATTATCAAAAATCTTTTAGCGCGGTTTATTTTTCAATACAGACTTATTTAAGAAAAACCAAAGATGAAATTGAGCAGCTTCAGGTAGTGGATAATAACGGCAAAGTATATTTAATATTTAATAATATTATAAATAATACTGCAATCGGTTCAGAGATATCTGCCGGTATTACTGCGGCAAAATGGCTGAAAATTGATCCCGCAATTAACTTATACAATCTAAATAAAGAAAGTATGCCTAAGTACGGCATTGAATCTTCAAATTTATTTCAATGGGACTCGAGGTTAAGTGTATCTGTTATTTTAGAAACAGGGACAAAATTTCAGTTCGATATTAATTATTTTCCTAAGAGTATTATGGGGCAGGGCGACATAAAAGCTTTAAGCCTGATTAATTTTTCTGTCAGGCAAGAATTTATGGAGAAGAAATTAGTTGCAGTATTAAGTGCTCAGAATCTCTTTAACCAATTGAAATATGATATTTACACTACCGGAGTCGGGTTTAGATCCAATCTTCATATGGTGCCTGAGGCGCCGTTCATAAACCTATCACTTAGTTACAACTTTAATAATTTCAAAAGCAGAACTGTTGAGCAGGTAGATGTAAATGTAAATAGCGGCTTTTAGATGTTGTAAACTGTATAAAAAGGAGGCGCGAAAGCGTCTCTTTTTTAAGGCGCAACTCTTCCAAAATTCCTACAAACCCCACTTCAGACTAATGTGTCGTTATTCTTGCTTATTTATTTCTTTAATTTACAATACTTAGGTTAAATTTTTTAACATTAATATTGTTTTATGCGAATCTTTAAATATTTCCATAAAACTTAAAAAATTACTTTGAATCTGAGGGCTTATTTAATTAATCTAAAAAGGCAAATATTAAAGATATACTTTTATTAATATTATTTTGAATCGAACCTGATAGTAGCATGTTCCCTTTATACTTTATTGATATAATGTTGTTATAATTCTATCGAAAGCAAAAAAGAAATAGCTATTTGCCCTTTCTATTTTCACTATCTCAATCACACTTTAGCTATAATCCGCGTAAAAATAAATAATATCACAGCTATTCCCGTATTTTTAACCAATATTTAACTTAGAGATCAAGAAGTGTTCTGCTTTTTAGAGATTCAAGTTTTATCTATTAAATATATATCAAATTATGAAAAATCTAAATGTTATAGAAAAGACTGAAGAAAGACATCGACAGAGAATTGCAGAACATTTCTCATCCAATACCAAATATTGGGATGCCGTTTACGATGAAAAAAATCCCGCTTCAGGGCGTTCCCTTATCCAACAGGAAAATATGAACTACAGAAAGCAGATCACTCTATCTTATATTAGTGCATTTGCAGGAGATAAAAGTCTTGAGATATTAGATGTAGGGTGTGGAACAGGTAGTTTAATGGCAAGTATGTTGGCAATGGGGCATAGAGTACGTGGAGTAGATATTTCAGAGAGAATGGTTGAGACAGTTAACTCAAGGTTAAAAACGGAAGGATCTGGTCCTTTATGTCTAAAAGCCGCAGTAGAAGTCCTACCCTTTGCTACAAATACATTTGACATAATTACCTGTCTTGGTGTAATAGAGTATTTATATAAACCTGAAAAAGGGATAGAGGAAATCTTCCGAGTATTAAAAGATGATGGGCTTTTCATAGTCTCGGCACCAAACTTAATTAAATTACAATTTATACTTGATCCGTACTATTATTTTAACCGAAGTGTAAAATACTTTTTTGTAAAAAGCGGAATTAATAAATGGAGGCAAACTAAGGCTGCAAAGGAAATAAGTACAAACAGAAATTTTACAAATAAACGATATACCTACAGCGGGATAATCTCATTATTGAGTGGCTGCAATCTGTACCTGAGCGAATTTGAAAATATTGGTTTCGGTCCCGTTACTTTTTGGCAAAAGAATATTTTTAGTGATTCTGTCTTGCTTAAAACAAATAATACATTAATTCGTTTATCTCACAAGAAATTTTTTGGATTTCTTAAATTTTTTGCAAATAGGTGGGTATTTTGTCTAAAGAAAAAATAATATTAACTCCTGTTGTTGTACTTTCTACTCACTTAATGGGTTATGGGGTAATCCGTTCATTAGGAAGAATGGGTGTCCCTGTAATTGCAGTATATTACCAAAAAAAAGATATGGGGTACGTCTCAAAATATGTTAAGAAAAAAATATTTTTTCCTCACCCGGAGTTTAATGAAAAAGATTTTTTGCATTCCTTAGTGGAGTTAAACAAGGAAATTGGAAGATGTGTTATTATTCCGGCAGATGATTCTACTCTAGCCGTTGTATCCAGAAACTATCAATTACTATCAGATATATATACATTAGGTTGCCCAAACTGGGAGGTAGCTCAAAAATATTTGATAAAACGTTATACTTACAAAATAGCAGAAAATGTGGGAGTTGAATATCCAAAAACCTATTATTATACTGAGACTGACCATTTTCAAAATCTCGACATAAAATTTCCTGTACTCGTTAAACCATGTCAAAGCCATAAGTATTATAGTGCCTTTAATACAAAAATGACTGTAGTTGAAAATTATCCTGCTTTGGAGGAAGCATGTAGACTGTCCAAAAAAAATGACATTGAGGTTATGATTCAGGAAATAGTTATCGGCGAAGAAAAAAATGGAATAAATTATAATTCATTAATGATAAATGGGGAAATAATTGCTGATTTTACTGCACAAAAGATAAGGTATACACCTAGCTGTTATGGAGTACCTTGTTCAACTGAGTCCATTGACCCAATTCCCGGAATAAAGGAGGCTTCAGAAAAAGTGCTAAGAGCAATGAATTTTGAAGGATACTCTTGCATTGAATTTAAAAAAGACGAAAAAGACCACCGGTATAAGTTATTAGAAATAAATGGGAGGTTTAACCGTTCTATTATGCATGCAACTGCTGCAGGTATAAATTTTCCGTGGTTGTATTATCATTATATTACTAGAGGTACTTTACCCGGTTTTAATAAGGAGTATAAACGGAATATGTACTGGATAGATGAGTCTCATGATCCTATTATTTGTTTTAAAAATCATAACAAACACAATGTGATTCAATTACTTAAACCTTATTTAGGTAAGAAAGTTTATGCTAATTTCGATTTAAAAGATATGAAGCCATTTCTAAAGAGAATAACTGATGTTTTCAAATGTTTATTAAACAATATAAAAAAAAGTTGAGGAAAATATGAGAGCAGACTCTATAGCCCTTGAGGAAAAGCGACTTGAAAAAGTGAATGATATCACTGATTATCAACAAGTACATGAGCGACATAGAATATTCCCGGAAGCTTTTGGAAACAGGAATCATAAATTAGTATTAGATATATCTGCCGGGGTTGGTGTTGTCGCTTCCCGGATAAAAGAAAAATATAATTGCGAAGTGCAATGTAATGATACTTGTCCAAAGTGCTTACATCTATTGCAGAAAATGGGTTTTACTACATATTCATTTGATTTGGATGATGTAGAGACTCCATATCCATTCCCGGATAAGACATTTGATGCTATTGTTTCTCTTGCTACAATAGAGCATCTTATGAATACTGAATATTTTATTTCGGAAATTCGTAGGATTCTAAAAGACAATGGTTATTTATACCTATCCGCCCCTAATTATTCTGGGATCACATATTTAATCCCATTTATTAAAACCGGAAAGACTTTTCATGATCCTCTTAAGAAGGAAGATGAGTATGAGTTTTTTGGGCATGTAAGGTATTTTACTTACCGGACATTACTTGAATATGTATCTAAAATGAAATTTACAGCTGAAGCTGTTTACATTGGGATACCGGAAGGAAGTACTAAATTTGTTAATCTGAAAAGAGAGCATCCAATTAAGGCATTCGGGGCCAAAACTATTTTGAAGAGTTTCTATAAGTTCTTTCCTCCCCGTTGGCATGCTGAACCGGTAATTTGTTTCAAAAAATCTGAGGGATATTTAAATTTAAATCCACAGAAAATAGTACTTTAAAACTGAAAGACCAGGATACACCTGGTCTTTAATGTTTCACAAATTTAAAGCAATTAAAACTTGTTTTATTGGCAATTGTTGCTTTATACTAATCAAAAACGATGAAGTCCTAATGGAGATCATTTTCCCTGATTACCGGGATATTAACAAAAATGAATCAAGCCCGTAAGAACCTGGGCTTAAATTATTTTAATTAGAAGGAGACAAAGCATTATGACAAATATTTTATAGTCATCCACATATCAAAATGTGATAGGAGCATTTTTTACCTGACAACTCAGATTTAATATAGCTAATTAACAAAACAAGGAACATGAGAAATGAATAATAAAAATATTCCATTTCGACCCGTCACTCTTCCAAAATTCCTACTTCCGACCAATGTGTAGTTATTCTTGCTTATTTGTTCTATTTTCTTTAATTTACAATACTTAGGTTAAATTTTTTAACATTAATATTGTTTTATGCAAATCTTTCAATATTTCCATAAAACTTAAAGAATTACTTTGAATCTGAGGGCTTATTTAATTAATCTAAAAAGGCAAATATGAAAGATCTACTTTTATTAATCGTTGCAGCGCTATTATCAAGTAATTTTATTCTTGGGCAGTCGCATCAGTCAATAAAATATTATGGAACTGAACATCAGAATGAAATTATTGGGCAGCAACTAAATAAAACACCCTTTAGTATTGAAAATCCTAAATTACATCAGGACATCCTTGACACTAAAAAAGTTCTACCAAACAACAAAAATAATAAACTTAAAAAGCTGCAACAGCTAACCTCCACTAAGTATTTACCCCGGCAGGTATTTGTTAACGACAATGCTAAATATACCTATACATATGATAACAATGGGAACATACTTGTGTCTCTTATGGTGATATGGGCAAATAATACTTGGAATAATTCCGATAGTATAGTGTATACTTACGATAATAATGGGAATATGCTTACTCATCTTTCTTATTGTTGGGGTGCGAATAGCTGGGTATGTAGTTCGAGAGACAAATATACTTATGATAATGATGGAAATATGCTTACCCATCGCTATGATACTTGGTCAGGAAACACCTGGATAAATTCACTGAATTGGACATTTACATATTATAATAATGGGAATATACATACTTACATCAGCGAAGACCCGCAGGATGAAGTACCATTTAATAGAAGACATACCTATACTTATGATAATAATGGGAATGTACTTGTTGAACTTATGGATACCGGGCCAAATAATATTTGGCATAGCTGCAACAGATTTACATATACATATGATAATAACGGAAACAGACTTACCGGACTTACCGAAATGTGGTCAAAAAATGGCTGGGTGAATGCAGCATGTACAACCTATACTTATGATAATAATGGTAATGAGCTTTCTGAGCTTAACGAAGAATGGAAAAATAACGCCTGGGTAAATATATTGCGATATACCTATACTTATGATAATGATGGTAATGAGCTTTCTGCGTTTAACGAACTATGGAAAAATAACGCGTGGGTAAATGAATCGAAATATACCTATACTTATGATAATAATGGAAATATGCTTAGTCAAACATGTGAAATATGGAGAAAAGACACCTGGTTAAATCAATATAGAAACCGCGATACATATACTTATGATAAGAACGGTAATTTACTTACTGCGCTTAACGAACTATGGGCAAATAACGAATGGATGAATTGTAAAAGAGAGGCATATACCTATGACAATAATGGGAATGCAATTAATGGCAAATTTTGTGGTTGGATAAACAATACGTGGACCAAAGTTTCGGGTGATCTATATTTGGCATATAATAAAAAGGGAAATAATGTCTTCTTTTGTGGTAATAATGTTGATGTGCAATATATATTATTTACAGATTCTAAAGGAAATAGTACTTCCGTAAATTCTTTTAACCTTCAGCAGAATTATCCTAACCCGTTCAATCCAAGCACAAAGATAAAATTTGAGTTAGCATCCAATTCTTTTGTAAAGCTGAAAATTTATGATGTGTTGGGCAGGGAAAAAGCAGTATTGATAAATGATAACCAAACTGCAGGAGAACACGAAGTAATCTTTAATGCTAAAGGCCTAAGTTCCGGAATTTATTTCTATAAATTAGAAGCTAACGGGGCAAACGGCTCCCAATATTCAGCAACAAAGAAAATGATACTTATTAAATAGAAATAAACGATAATACTGCTCAATGAATTAATAGCCGGTATCCATAAAAAGATTCCGGCTATTTTAACATTCACGTTATAATGGTTCACAACAATTCTACTTTTTCCTTGTTTTGCAAACCCTAAAATCCTAATTGCTGATAACTTTTGATTAATGATGGTGTTCTTAAATGCTTTTAAGCAGGGAATTTACCAAAGCTTAAAAGAGAACCCATCCTGATTTTGACTGGATTTCTTATCCTATCTGCTGTTCTTATACTTGGGAAGAAAGGGTTGCCTAAATATGTTATGGCTTTTGTTTATTTTGTAGCTGGAACATGTCCCTTCCAACCATAATATGCAATATATACATAGCAGGAAGCTGCAAGTATAAAGGCATGATGTATTCCTAAATTATCTGCAAGAAATCCCTGCAAAACCGGAATCAATGCTCCTCCAACTAGTGCAGCGCACAAAATGCCAGATCCCTGACTGGTATTCTTGCCAAGCCCGCTTAGTGCAAGAGCAAAGATTGTAGGGAACATTATGGAATTAAATAAACCTACTGCCAAAATGGTATACATAGCTACATGGCCATTAGTTAATATGGAAGTAATTATGAGAGTAAAAGCAATAATGGCATTAAATGCAAGTAAGTGTCCAGGTTTAATTTTTCTTTGAAGAGCAGATCCTATAAATCTTCCAACCATGGACCCACCCCAGTAAAAGGAGACAAACTTTCCTGCATCAGCCGGATTAAGTCCTGCAATGTATGGCTGACCCAGGTAATTTATTAAGAAGCTACCAACCGAGACCTCAGCTCCTACATAAATAAAAAGACCAATTGCACCCAGAATTAAATGTCTATAATGCCAGGCATTTTTACGCTCAATCACTGTTCCTGTTACGGAGCCTTTTGCGGCTTCAATTTCTGCAACTTCCGGAAGTCTTAAAAAAGCAAATATTGCTGCTATTGCAAATAATGCTGCTGCTAAACCTAGATAAGGGACTTGAACTGAAGAAGTTTCTGCAATTTGGTAAATTGATAACTGTGTGGGGGTTAGCTTAGCAATTTCTTCAGTACTTTTAACAGCAACTGAAAGGATTAAAAGGGAACCGAAGTAAGGGGCAATTGTAGTTCCTAAGGAATTAAAGGCCTGTGTTAAGTTTAGTCGGCTTGATGCTGTTTCTGCCTTACCCAATATTGTTACATAAGGGTTGGCGGCAACCTGAAGAAGAGTTATTCCACTTGCCAATACAAACAAAGCAGAAAGAAACATTGGATAGGAACGTACGGCCGCTGCAGGGTAAAACAGAAGACAGGCAATGCCCGCTATTATTAAACCTGTTACTATCCCTTTTTTATAGCCAAGTCTTTTAACAATTTTTCCTGACGGAATTGAGACTATAAAATATGCAGTAAAGAAGCTTAATTGAATTAACATTGCCTGTGTATAATTCAATGAAAAAACAGATTTTAGATGTGGTATTAGTATATCATTTAAACAAGTCAAAAATCCCCAAATAAAAAATAAAGTAGTGAGGGACGAAAGAGCAAAGGTGTATTTACCTTTATTTGTCTGGTCGGTTTTCTTTGATGCAACAGGATTTGTGTCGGACATAATAGCTACTTCTTTCAATATTAATAAAGATGAAAAGAATATAACTCACTCCTCTGAGATTCAACTTTGCCTTTCCCGAGAATTTCCATGACTTACAATTGTTTTCAAATTTGAGCATTAAATTTTGCATCAAACAAAAATCGTAAAAAAACAAGGGACTCCGCTAAAAAAATAGTAAATTAACCTAAAATAATCAACTAATTAGGAAATGACGGATGTCCGTTTAGAAAATGGAAGGGGTTGGCTTAAGAAGAAGTTGAATCTGGCAGAAATAAATATCGAACTGAATTTTACAATCTTGATATGATAATATCTGTTCAGCGTTAAAAAAAGGCGCCCTGATACGGACGCCTTTTTGCTTATAAAATTAGCTATTCATGTTGGTGAGGAAATCTTTATTGTTCTTAGTTCCTCTCATCTTATCAATTAACCACTCCATGGCTTCAACAGGGCTAAAGTCACTAAGCAGTTTCCTTAAGATGTAAATTCTCTGTAAATCGTCATCCTTCATCAACAAATCTTCTCTACGGGTACCGGAACGGTTAACATCAATGGCCGGGAAGATTCTTCTATCACTAAGGTCACGGTTAAGAACAAGCTCCATATTACCCGTACCTTTAAATTCTTCAAAGATAACATCATCCATTCTGCTGCCTGTATCAATAAGGGCAGTGGCTATAATAGTTAAACTTCCGCCGTCTTCAGTGTTACGTGCAGCGCCGAAAAATCTTTTAGGTTTGTGAAGGGCGTTTGAGTCAACACCGCCTGATAATATCCTGCCGCTATGAGGCACAACAATGTTATGCGCGCGGGCTAAACGTGTAATACTGTCTAAAAGAATAACAACATCTTCTTTAGCTTCAACAAGGCGTTTTGCTTTTTCAATAACCATATCTGCAACTTGTACGTGACGCTCTGCAGGTTCATCAAATGTTGAACTGATTACTTCAGCTTTAACAGAACGTTCCATATCGGTAACTTCCTCAGGGCGTTCATCAATCAGTAAAATAATTAGTTTAACATCAGGTTGGTTTCTTGTAATGGAGTTGGCTATTTTCTGAAGAAGGATTGTTTTACCGCTTTTAGGAGGTGATACAATTAATCCTCTTTGACCCTTTCCGATAGGTGACAAGAGCTCCATTATCCTCATTGAGTATTCACCCGGGGAAGATTCAAGGTTGAGCCTTTTTGTCGGGTAAACCGGAATAAGGTTATCAAATAAAGTACGTTCCCTAATTCCCTCAGGGTCCAAACCGTTAACGGCTTCAACTCTTAATAAGGCAAAAAATCTTTCGCCTTCTTTTGGCGGTCTTACCTGGCCGCTTACAAAGTCACCCGTCCTTAATAAAAATTTCTTAATCTGAGACGGTGAAACATAAATATCATCGGGGGAAGGGAGATAGTTGTAATCGGCTGATCTTAAAAAGCCGTAACCGTCAGGCAATACTTCCAAGACGCCCTTTGAAAAGGTAAGCCCATCTTTAGCGGTCTGAGCTTCAAGTATCTTGAAAATTAATTCCTGCTTCCTTAAATCGCTAAATCCTATAATATTAAGGCTCTTAGCAATAGTATTAAGCTCAACAATTTTCTTAGACTTGAGTTCAGAAATGTCCATTGGCATGATTATAATTCCTACAAATATTTAAACAAAAACAAATTCAATTTTAATTAAGTAAAACTACCAAAAGGTTAATCGCTCGAAATGTACCGAGGTAAAATATAAGGATTTTACTTACTACTAGCCTGCTCACAGAAAGGAACAAGAGGTTTATACGAAACTTAATTCAAAAAGATAAAAATGTCAAGCATTATTTATTCTCAAGTTCCTTTTTTATTTCACCCACTAAGTACATACTTCCAAGCACAACAAGGCAAGAATCAGGGTCCGACTGTATAAAATCTTTAACAAATTCCGTAGCATTATTAACCGGCTGGAAGTTCAACCCAAGGTCCGTGCCTATATTTATTAAATCATCTATAAGCATGGCACGGTCTAATTCCAGTTCTACAAAGTAGATATTATCAAAATACGGTTTAAGAGTTTCTAACATCTCCTTAATGTTTTTATCCTTTAACGCGCTGAACAAAAGATAAGAAGCATTGTATTTTTTGTATTCTTTTTTAAATTCCTGGATAAAGGATCTTACACCCTCCGGATTATGGGCAGAGTCAAAAATTATATCAGGCTTAGTATTATAATACTCATATCTTCCGGAAAAATCTGTGTTGGATATAACATTCATGAGCCCGTTATTAACTTTTACTAAATCCATATTCGGAATAATTAATCTGGCAGCCATAATTGCCAGGCACGCATTAAACTTTTGATGCTCACCTTTTAAGGGCAGGTTCTTCGCATTAAAATCAATTTTAATTTCTTTGAACTTAAAGATATTAGTCTTTTCATCAAAAAAGTTTTTAAGCATAAACAAATCAGTACCTACTACTCTGCACTTTTCCTCTATTGTTTTAAGAGCTGTTTCATTTAATAACCCAGCAAAAGCATAACTGTTGGATTTAATAATTTCTGCTTTTTCATAAGCTATTTGTTCAATTGTCGTACCAAGAATGTTTGTATGCTCCAGACTGATTGAGGTAATAATTGCAGCAAGGGAATTAACAACATTGGTGGCATCAAGGCGCCCGCCTAATCCGGTTTCAATTACTGCATAGTCAACATTGTTCTCTGAAAAATAAAGAAACGCAAGCGCAGTGGTTACTTCAAAAAAGGTCAGTTTATGCTCATCAATATATGAATCATATTTTGTAATAAATTCTGCTGTATAATCATCGGGAATTTCATTTCTTCCGATTTTTATGCGTTCATTAAATCTTACAAAGTGAGGGGAAGTATAAATTCCTGTTTTATAACCGTGCTCAATTAAAATACTTGCCAGAAAAGAAGTTGTGCTTCCTTTTCCGTTAGATCCTGCCACATGAAAAATCTTTAACCTATCCTGAGGATTTCCAATGTGATTTAGAAAACCCTTAATATTATCAAGCCCCAGTTTAATACCAAAAGTATGAAGGGCAAATAATTTGTTTAGTGCTGATTTAATTTCCATAACTATAATAAATAAGATGCTGTTAATGAAGAAAGCTTATCTATTCCATATTTTATGCAATAGTCTTTCAGTTCACTTATAATTTTTATAGAAGCCGTCGGGTCAATAAAATTTAAAGTACCTATTTGAATTGCCGAGCTTCCGGCAATCATAAATTCTATTACATCCTTCCAGCTCATTATTCCGCCGATTCCAATAATCGGGATATCCACATTCCGGCTTATTTCTAGAATTTTTGCAAGAGCTACAGGTTTAATTGCCGGACCTGAAAGCCCGCCTGTAATGTTTTTTAACTTTGGTCTTCTGGTAAAAATATCAAAACTTGTTCCCACTAATGTATTTATTGCGGAAACGGCATCTCCGCCTTCCTGTTTTACAACCTTTGCAAAATCAATTATGCTTGAACCGTTCGGAGAGAGCTTAACTATAACCGGCTTGCTTGTTACTGCTTTTACTTTTCCGGTTATTGTTCCAACTGCATTAACATCATTGCCAAACTGAAGCCCGCCTTCTTTAACATTAGGGCAGGACACATTTATTTCAAATGCGCTTATTGCTTCTTCTGAATTCAATGTCCTTGCGCACTCAACATATTCATCAATACTGCCGGCAGCTATGTTGCAGATAATGGGAACTTTATATCCTTTCAAAAATGGGATTTTTGATTTTATAAATTCTTCCAATCCGACATTAGCCAGGCCAATTGCATTAAGCATTCCGCCGGAAGTCTCCAATATCCTCTGCGGGGGATTGCCTTTCCGCGGATTAAGGCTGATAGATTTTGTTACTATGCCGCCAAGTTTATTCAAATCAATGAATTCCGATATTTCATTTCCGTAACCTACGGTGCCGGAGGCTAAAAGGACAGGATTTTTTAATTTTAATGTTCCTATTTTAACGGATAAATCAACTTTACTCATAAAATAATATCCTTTACATTAAAAACAGGACCATCTTTGCAGACGAGATAATTTTTATCCGCATCCTCAGTTGAAGGTATTGGGCATCCCTGACAGATTCCAAAACCGCAGGCCATGGCACATTCGGTTGATACTTCGCACTCAAAATTATTTTTAATGGAAAATTCTTTTAACGCTCTAAGCATTGGTGTAGGTCCGCAGGCGAATATTTTCAGCCGCTTATTTTCCAGTAAGTCTAAATTCTCATTCATTAACTCAACAACATTGCCTTTAAACCCTAACGATCCGTCATCAGTGGAAGGCATAACGTCCTTCATGCCATAATCAATTACGTCTCTGCTTGTTCTGCCGCCTACAAAACAAAGGATTTCCTTATCCTTACTTAATTGTTTAACCAGAAAAGCAAACGGAGCGGCTCCTAAACCGCCGGCTGCTATTACGGCAGTCTCAAAATTTCCATCAAAATTAAATCCTCTGCCTAAAGGACCTAATACATTAATGGTCTCGCCTTTAAATTTATGTGCAAGCAGCTTTGTTCCTTCTCCAAGGATGTTAAACATTATATAAATAAAACTGCCTTCAACATCACATACACTAAAAGGACGTCTTAAAAGGGGGGCAATTGTTTCCGATACTTTAATATTAACAAATTGACCCGGTTTAACTGATTTTGCAATTTCCGGGGCAAAGAGTTTGCATAGCATAATTTGGTTTTCAAGCTCAATTATTTCTTCTATGGGGGCGTCAATTATAAACAAATCTATACCTTAATGATTTAATACTATAAATTTACGAAATAAAATTAATAAAAAAATGATTAATTAGCATTATACAATTTATTCTTACTTTTAATAATAAAATATATGTAATTGATAAAGAATTAAATAGCAGCAGGGCCGGTGTACTTTATTCACTCTGAACCTTTCTATTATTGTCCTATGATTATTTTCTACTGTCCGATATTCTTGCAAATTAATTCTCAATTAGTCATTCCACAGATAATTGTTAATTGTAAAATGTTTTTTTATATTTTAACCTCTCAAATATCAGGTTTTGAAATGAAAAAAATTAGTTTCTTTTTTGTTATTATGTTTTTTGCTGCTATTAGTCTTTTCCCGCAGTCATGGATCAGGATTAACCAGTTAGGGTATCAGGAAAAGTCCACTAAGGTAGCTGTTTTGGTTAGTAAAGACAATATAAATTTGAATTCTTTCGTCATAAAAGACGCAGCTACTGATAAAATTGTATTTTCAAAAGGAATAGTAAAATCTTATGGAAAATATGGTTCATTTAATACATCTTTCAGATTGAATTTTACGGCTTTTAGTAAAAAAGGTACTTATTACATTTTAGCTAATACAGCAAAGTCTCCGGTATTCAAAATTGATAATTCGGTTTATGACGGTACCGCTGATTTCCTTTTAAAGTATATGCGTCAGCAAAGATGCGGTTATAATCCATTTTTAAAGGATTCCTGCCATACTCACGACGGTTTTATTGTTTACAACCCTGCCAAAGAGAATCAGCACATAGATGTCCGTGGCGGCTGGCATGATGCATCAGATTATCTGCAATATGTAACTACTTCCGCAAATGCCATTTTTGAAATGCTTTTTGCTTATCAGCAAAATCCTTCAGCCTTTGGAGATAAGTTTGATAAAGACGGCAACCCGGGCAGAAATGGTATCCCCGATATATTAGATGAAGCAAAGTGGGGACTCGACTGGCTGGTAAGAATGAATCCTTCTAAGGAAGAAATGTATAATCAGATTGCTGATGACCGCGACCATAGAGGTTTCAGGTCTCCGGTTGAGGACACAGTTAACTATGGAAAGGGCTTGGAAAGACCGGTTTATTTTTGTACCGGCAAACCTCAGGGCTTAATGCAGTATAAGAACAGATCTACTGGTATTGCTTCCACTGCCGGAAAATATGCGGCTGCTTATTCTCTTGGTTCTAAATTACTGGCTAAATATTATCCTGATTTTGCAAAATTAATTGCACAAAAATCGGTTGAAGCTTATGACTGGGGTGTTAAAAATCCCGGAATTTGCCAGACTGCCTCTTGCGTTTCCCCTTATTTTTATGAAGAAGATAATTGGGTGGACGATATGGAACTTGCAGCAATTCAATTGAAAACTAATCTTAAAGACAATAAGTATATTAATGATGCTGTTAAATACGGAAAACAGGAACCAATTACGCCCTGGATGGGTGCTGATACCGCCAGGCATTATCAGTGGTATCCGTTCTTAAACCTTGGTCATTATTTTATGGCAGTTGAGAAAGATAAAGGAATTAACGGCGAATTTAAGGAATATCTTAAAACCGGACTTCAGAAAATTTATAATCGCGGCGAAAAAAATCCATTTTTGTTTGGCGTACCTTTTATCTGGTGCTCCAATAATTTAGTTGCTGCGGCAGTTACTCAGGCCCATTTATATCAAAAAGCAACTAAGGATAAATCATTTGAGGAAATGGAAGCTGCTTTAAGAGATTGGCTGTTTGGCTGTAATCCCTGGGGGACCAGCATGATTATTGGCCTCCCGGAAAAGGATGGGGTTTCTCCAAAAGATCCGCATTCTGCTTTATCTGTTCATTATAAATATAAAATTGACGGCGGACTTGTCGATGGTCCCGTTTATACTACCATATACAACAGTCTTCGTGGAATTAAATTGGCAAATAAAGATACTTTTGCTGATTTCCAATCAAACGTTGCAGTGTATCATGATGATTATGGCGATTATTCCACAAACGAACCGACTATGGATGGAACTGCCAGTTTAACTTACTATTTATCCGCTCTGCAAGCTGAAAAAAAAAAGTAAAGAGTAATTTTGTTTATGAGTCAGGTGCTATTATTAGAGGTGATACCACTAAAAAGCAGCTGACTCTGGTTTTTACCGGACATGGATTTGCTGACGGCAGTGATAAAATTATTTCGGTTCTTAATAAATACAACATTAAAGGGGCTTTCTTTTTTACCGGCGACTTTTACAGAACTCCCAATTTTAAAAACATAATAACCAGTCTCAAAAATGCAGGACATTATTTAGGAAGCCATTCTGACAAACATTTATTGTATGCCGACTGGGCTAAAAGAGATTCTACATTAGTAACCAAAGATGATTTTACTGCTGATTTGTATAACAGCTATACTGAGCTGAGAAAGTTCGGCATTAAGAAGCAAAATGCTCCTTATTTTTTGCCTCCTTATGAATGGTATAATGATGAAATCGCAGACTGGACAAGCGAGCTTGGGCTTACTCTTATAAATTTCTCCCCCGGAACAACTTCAAATGGCGACTATACCGTTCCTAATGAGGGTACATATTACAGTTCCACTTTTATATTTAACAAGATACTTAAATTTGAGCGTGAAAGTCCAAATGGACTGAACGGCTTTATGCTTTTAACACATTTTGGTACAGATGAAAGAAGAACGGATAAATTTTATAACAAGCTTGAAAATCTCATTATCGAATTACAGAACAGGGGATATAAGTTTGTAAGTCTGCCACAATTGATGAAATGACAAAATTAGAACATATTTTTCATCCGAAATAGAATCATTTTGATATTAGGACTGGTATGAGAAAACTCAATAGTCACAACACAGTTGTAAAATTGGGAAAATATCTAAAATAACTCTCTCTTATAAGCTGTTAGTTTATAAGAGAGATATTTAAAGTAATTTACTGGGTTATGTGATTTTTAAAATTTATTATTAACTCATCAGCCAGTTGGTAAGGGGACAGGCTACCAAGCACTACCTGCTGTAGTGAAGCCTCCATGGAAAGTACATTCTCGGTATTCCAAAGCTTGGCTCTAAGTCTTTCTTCAACAATTTCCTTTACTCTAAACTTAGTTTTTTCTTCTCTTCTTTTAAGGAATTTGTCATTATCTTTAAGATACTGAAAGTGCCGTTCAATTTCTTTGGCAATGTCTTCAATACCCTTATTTTCTGAAGCTATGGATCTGATAATGTTGGGCATCCAGCTATGCATGTCATGAGGGCGCATCATTAAAATTGTATTAAGAGCAACAACAGCCTGGTCTGATCCCGGCCTGTCGCTTTTGTTTAATACAAAGAAATCAGCTATTTCCATTAATCCCGCTTTCATAGCCTGCACAGAGTCACCGCTTTCAGGAACTAAAACCACTATGGTGGTATCGGCGGCTTTTGCAATATCCAGCTCTGACTGACCTACACCAACGGTCTCAAAAAGTATTATATCAAAACCTGCGGCATCCAGAACATCTGCTGCATCAACTGCTTTTTTGCTAAGTCCGCCTAAGCTGCCTCTGGTAGCCATGCTGCGGATAAATACTCCTTCATCATAACCAATATCCGCCATCCTAACACGGTCTCCTAATAACGCCCCACCGGTAAAAGGACTTGTAGGATCCACCGCAATAATGCCTACTCTTTTGTTCTGTGAACGGTAAAATTTGGTTAATTGATTAGTAATTGTGCTTTTGCCGGCTCCCGGAGGTCCTGTTATGCCGATTCTGTATGCTGAACCCGTATAAGGGTATATTATTTTCATCATGGAAGCTGAATTACTGTCACCTGTTTCTATAACACTAATTGCTCGTGCAGTATAACGTCTGTCGCCGTCTTTTAATTTTTCAAGAAATTTATTTTCTAACATTTTTATTACTTTATAAGATTTTTATAATAATTAAGTGTGGTTTCCAATCCTTCCTTCATCTTTATGGAAGGGCGAAAGCCGAATTTGCCAAATAGTTTATCTGATGTGATCACACTTCTTAATTGTTCACCGGGCAATGCAGGTCCATGCTTTTCTTCAAGATTAGCTCCCGTAGCATCGTTTAATATATGAAATATTTGGTTAACATCTGTTTCTATTCCGGTACCGACATTATAAATTGTGTCATCTTCATCATTAAGAACAGTCAAATTTGCTTTAACAACGTCACCAACAAACACATAATCTCTTGTTTGGGTGCCGGGGCCGTTTATTATCGGCTGCTCTTTGTTTAAGAATTTTGTAGTAAAAATTGCAACTACCCCTGCTTCACCAAACGGATTCTGTCTTGGCCCGTATATATTTGCATATCTAAGGATAGAGTATTTTAAGTTGTATTGCTTGTTGTAAAAATAAATATATTTTTCAACTGACATTTTTGAAATGCCATAAGGAGAAAGAGGAAAAGTCAGATGCTTCTCATCAGCAGGGAAGTAATCCTGTTCACCATAAACAGCCCCGCCTGTGGAAGCAAACATAAATTTCTTTACGCCGGTTCTTACACAGTTCTGCAATAAATTTATTGTGCCTAAAATATTTACAGTAGCGTCAAAAGTAGGGTCTGCAACTGATTTCCTTACATCCATTTGTGCAGCATGATGATTAACAACATCAAATTTCTCTTCATCAAAAAGTTTTGTTAAGTCACTTGTAATATCGCCTAATACAAACTTTGCTTTAGGATTTATGTTTTCCTTACGTCCTGTTGAAAGATTGTCAAGAATGACAACATCGTGACCTTCGTTAATAAGTGCGTCTGTAATATTGGAAGCAATGAATCCTGCTCCTCCGGTTACTAAAATTTTCATTCTATTTTTCCTTATATAAATTATTTTCTAAAATGTATTTGTTTACTTTTTCAGGCACTAAAAAATTTACGGGCAAATTGTTACTAACCCTTTCCCTAATTTCAGTACTGCTAATATCAATTTGAGGTGTATTAGCATAAACAGCCATATCCATATATTTATTCCTCGGATGGACCTCATTACCAGGCTCTCGTTTTATTACGATTACCTTGCAAAGCTTGAAAATACTATCGGGAGTTTTCCATGTATCGAATTTCTTAATATTGTCAAATCCAATTATCAACTCAATTTCATCATACTTTTTTATTAATACTTTTAGAGTATCGATTGTGTATGAAACTACGCTTTTATTGATTTCGATATCAGAATACTCAAAGTAGGGTACATCTTCAATGGCAAGTTTAAGCATATTAAGCCTGTCTGCTGCATTTGAAGTAAGCTGGTCTGTTTTATGGGGTGAAATATATGCTGGAATAAAAATTATTTTATCAAGGTTCCTGATTTCTCTTATGTACTGAGCTTCAATCAGATGTCCAACGTGAATGGGATCAAATGTTCCGCCAAAAATGCCGATCTTCATTATTTAAGCAGCTCCTTATATTCAATAAACAGATGAGTAAAATTTTCATTTATTGTGTTGCTGCAATATGCTATGCTTTCTTTTTTTGAAAGCTCAATGTACATTTGCTTAAAATCTTCCAAATTAGTTACTGTTAAAAATTTTTCTAGTATATGAACAAAATTATTGTGCTTGCAGATGGTAGATAAAAAGCCGTCATAAGTCAAATTCTTAAAATCAATTTCTTCAAATAATGCAAGGTTAAAGCGGTTAAAACCGATAAAAGAGATAGAATTATTTGAACACTTGCCTACAACTATGGCTTCATCCTCCATCGAAAGCAGGTTTAGTGCTTTTTCTATGTCTGCCGAAGAGATGCTGATTGCATTAGCAAAAATAATCAAATTATTGCTGTAGTTATTAAAAAAGAAATCAGACATTTTTTTTAGCAATTGAAGTAAATCCTTAGTATTACTAAAATACGCTGCCTTATCTTCTGCCTTCAAAAAACCGGGTGTAAAGTTCTTATCAGTATCGTCAAAGCAAAAGATTCTTTCACAGTCTATTGTTATCTTCTCTATATTCTCTTTATTGTTTAGTAGTAAATTAGAATAAAAAGTAACGGTATCATCCTTAGTAAAAGATAAAAATTCCGGTACGGTATCTTTATTAAAGACCGGATTGTTGGGAATAAGATAAATAGCGCTGTTGTACTTCATTATTGATTCATATTGTGAAATAAGTTCCTGATAATATCACGGCAATTTTCTACTTCATTTAAGTATTTATTGCGTTTATAACCTCTTGCACTTCTTACCTGAGCTTTCCTTAGTGCTAGGGTAACGGCAGTTTTAATATAAAAATCTTTATAGTATTCATTAAACCATCCCCGTGAATTTCTTAGGGAAGAAGTAAGAATATTTATGTGGTTTATTGGAATAAGCCCGGCATAAGCTTCTTCAATAAGCTCATTATAAATGATTTTCTTTTCATTGGAAATAGCACCTGCATAAAGGACAATGAAAATAATAATACAAATTACTACAAATGCTAAGCCTAACCAGTAAGTGCTGTTAAATGAAACAGTAAGGTTCCAAAAAAAGTGAATAAAAATGGCAATGGCAATACCTAAAAATGGTGCAATAAGGGCAATAAATCCTCCTTTGAATTTGGCATAGCCTATAGAAGCCCCAAAAGTTGCAGTGGCAACGCAGTGCATTATTGCAGAAAAAAGCGTTCTGATTATTACAATTGCAATCCAATTGTATATATTCTGGGTATTTGCCAAAAAATAAAGGAAATTTTCGCTCATTCCAAAGCCAAGCCCTATGGCTCCACCATAGATAATCCCTTCTGAAGTGTTCTCCATTTCTTTTGAAAATATGAAAATCAACAGGAATGCACCTTTTACTGTTTCTTCAATAACCGGAGCAAATACTATTGTGTTTATATTATCAAGAACTTTTTTATCTGTTATGATAATTGAAGTAAAAAAGTTAAAAAAAGAGGATATCAGCAGAGTAAATATTACTGAACCTATACAGCCCCAAAAAAAGTTCATTAAAACATATCTAAACGGCTCCCTGTTATACCGGTCAAATTTCCAAAGAAACAACAGGTACAAAATAATTGGGAAAACTGCCGCCGAAAATGATGCCAGCTCTATCATTTGGGTGAAAGCATTTTATGGGCAAATATTTTATTTAATACAAAGAACATCACTATTGTTGAGGCCAAAAGTATTATTATTGAAATTACAATGTCGTAAATGGAATATATTGCTGAGTTAATCTTTAATATCATTGCGGTTGGGGAAGTAAGCGGATTATATATGAAATAATCCATAATCTTAAAATCATATTTGGTTATAGATGATAAAAGTACCATTAATGGCATAAATAAAAGTATGCTTAAATAGATGGTTACTTGCTGAGCCTGCTGTTCTGTTTTTAATATGGAGCCTAATCCGACAAAAAGCGTAGTATAGAAGATAAAACCTAATATAAAAAAAGTTATTAACGCAATACTATTAATCTGGAAAGAATATAGGCCAAAGTAATCAGCCAGAATAAAAAACGAGAACCAAATCGAAATTTGGAATACTCCGGTCAAAACGAGTCCTGCAATTTTACCGAGTAAAATTTCAGTTGAAGTACAGCTTGAAAGGAGAAGTTCCAGCAGATTCGAGGCTTTTTCTTCAAAAAAACTTCTAACGTACATTCCTCCGGTGTACATTACTATAACAATAAAAAGGGAGACTAAGGATAATGCCGCTATCAGTATTTGACCAAGGTCTGAATTCGGAAGTACAATTAAATTTTTTTGGATTTTGGATTCGCTGTTAACTATTTCGTCCAATTTAGATTGATTGATATTTAATCCGGAAAGCCGGGTCTGCATATAGCTTTTATTTATTGCCTGCTCAATCAGTAGAACTTTATCTTCGGGGATATCCTTTGTATGTGAAATACTAACAGATTTTAGATTACTATTATTAACAGTAATGCATACTTGGATCATTCTAATCTTAAAAAGCGAATCGGCAAAGACTTTGCTGGAAGGTGAGTGCCAGTTTGTAACGTCTAAAACTGTAAACAACTGGAAATTATACTTTGCGTTGTTTCTTTCTACGTTGTCTTTTAACAGGTTGAAAGTTGAGGAATCAGCTCCGGAAATGCCAACAACATTGCTTCGGCTGATTGTTTCAGTCGATAAAAAAACAGGGGTGACTGCAAAACCGATTATTATTATGGGAGTTAAGAATAGAGAAATAAAAAAGATTTTTGTCTTTACTTTATCCAAGAATTCTCTTTTAGCAATTACAAATATCTTTTTCATTTTATTGTAGTTAGGCAATCTTACTTCAATTATTTAATAATATAATTTAACGGTATTTTGAACTTCTTACCAAAATGCATGATGCTAATTCAGAGTGATAGTAAAGCGCAAATCGTTTTATAAATCCTCTTAAATAGCAGGAATTAATTTCAAAAGTAAAAATCAAATTTAAAGTTAAATAAGAATATAAACAAAATAAATGGAAAATTCAGATACCGGCGTTTGTAATTTGGTAATCTTAAAATTTACGGTTTAGTACAATTTTAAGAAAAGATTCCTCATCATAGGCTAGGATCCCCTTGTTAAGGGGAAAAGAAATTCTGCCTCGAATGCCCGAATTAATTCTGGACTCATAGCCAATATTTCTCCCCGTATCTGTAGCCCCACATAGTGGCAGGCCGAATGAAGTCGCAAGACGATTCGGGGCGAAATAAATATACCACATCTTCCGGAATTCCTGAGTAGCGCCATTCGACTGGCAGGATTGCAGAAAATATATTGGTCATTATTTTATCTCTCAATAATTCGCCTCAAGATTTAACGGGTCCCCCTTTTATCCTCCTTGCGAAGGGGGGCCTGACTGATATTCACACAATTACTAAATCCATCAGCAATCTATAAATGGATGAAATCCCCTTAGAATGATTATTTGTTTTTGATTTTTCTTATTAAAGCAATATATTAATTATCTGAATATGAGATTATTTCCACAATATTGAATAATTACTTGGCTGCAATTAAAATTAAATATGTTTTTGCCTTTTCGCTTCTTTGGTTTTGGACTTATGCCCAGGTACCATTAAGTGAAAGCACTGCCCCTGATTCTCTGTTAACCCCTCAATTTAAAATTGTTATGCTTGGCAATTCCATTACCCATGGCGGTAATTGGCAAATGCTTCTTAACAGGGATGATGTTGCTGAAAGAGGAGTGGTCTCGGACGTCCTAACCGGTTTTTATAAAAGAGTGCAGGAAATTTATAAATTAAATCCTAAGATAATTTTTACCGAAGGGGGAATAAATGATATCTATAATAATGACTCTGCGGAAATAGTTTTTGGCAATTATAAAAAATTGATTGAAGACATCCTTACTCGGAAGATTAAAGTTGTTGTGCAGTCAACTCTTTATGTCAGCTCAAAGTATAATCATTATGCTGAAAAGAATAAAGTTGTTTCTGAGCTAAACGCTTTATTAAAACAGTATTGCAAAGAAAAACAAATTGAGTTCATCGATCTTAATCCATTACTATCTCCTGAAGGGACACTAAAAAGTGAATTTACTTATGATGGTGTTCATCTAAAGGGCCCTGCTTATCTTTTGTGGGCAGAGCAGGTTAATGGTTATTTAACAAAAATCAATTTCTGATGTAAAAAATGAAGAATTTTTTTAATAATCCTAAAAATCAGGTGATAATTTTATTCTTAGCTGCGTTAGTTGTGTTACTGTGCATGCAGCGCATTCCTGAAAATACAAACATTGCGGGCTATAAAACAAAACAGTTTGATCTGTTTATGGATGTTAAGCCTGACTCTCTGCAAAATACTCAAACAGATAAAATTCAGAACAATGACTCAACAAATATTAACCAGGATACAATAAAATAATAAAATGAATAAAAATCTTGACTCCAAAATACTTTGGAAAGTGTGGAAACATAACGCTGAAACTAAGCCTGATAAAGACGCTATAGTTTTATGGTTTGCAGGTGAAGAACCATTCAGATGGACATTTAAAAATCTATATGCTAAGGCTGAAGAATATGCTTATGCGTTAAGAAAAAACGGGATTAAAAAAGATGAAGTTGTAGCAATAATCCTTAAGCATAATATTGAGTTTTACCCTATTTATATGGGTATTTCACTTGCAGGAGCTATTCCTGCGGTTTTGGCTTATCCAAATCCCCGCCTTCATCCTGATAAATTCCGGCAGGGAATTGAAGGAATGTCCAAGCGATCAGGGTTGGACTGGATTGTAAGTGAGAGGAGTCTTGAAGAAATTATTGCCCCCTTGATAAACCATGAAACCAGCACCATTAAAGGAATTCAGTTTGCTTTGGAGTGGGATCTAAGTGAAGAAAAGGATCCTGCAATTGTGAGTGATATTATTGAAACTCAAAATTCAATTAAAAGCAGCGATCCGTTTTTATTGCAGCACTCCTCAGGAACTACTGGCTTGCAAAAGCCTGTATTGCTTTCACATAAGGCAGTTTTAGATCATGTTCAAAATTACGCCGAAGCAATTCATTTTTCTGAGTCAGACAAAGTTGCATCGTGGCTGCCGCTTTATCATGATATGGGCTTAATTGCAGCTTACCATATTCCGCTTGCTTATGGTATGACTCAAATTCAAATTGATACTTTTGAGTGGGTAATGATTCCTTCATTACTTTTGGAAGTGGTTTCGAAAGAGAAAGCTTCTTTAAGCTGGCTGCCAAATTTCTCTTATAACTTAATGGCTGATAAAATTCAGGATGAAGATATTGAAGAAATTGGAGATATTTCCCTTGAAAGCTGGCGGATGATTATTAATTGCAGCGAGCCTGTCCGTTATGAAAGTCATAAGAAATTTTACGAAAGATTCAGTAAATACGGGCTTCAGAAGCATGTTCTGGCTACCTGCTATGCAATGGCCGAAACTACCTATGCTGTTACTCAAACTGAACCGGGAGTAGATCCTGCATTTGTATATGCTGACAGGAACGCCATGTCCGCAGGTAAAATTGTCGCAAATAGCTCAATAGACAATTCAAGGATTTGTGTCTCTTCCGGCAAGCTTGTTAATGGGTGTGAAATAAAAATTGTTGATGATAACAGAACCCCCGTTGGTGATGATGCTATTGGAGAAGTTGTCATTAAATCAGTCTCTATGTTTGACGGATACAGAAATTATCCGGAAAAAACTGCCGAAGCTGTTCAGGATGGATGGTATTATAGCGGTGATTTCGGATTTAAGCATAATGGTAATTATTATGTAATTGGCAGAAAAAAAGATGTTATTATTGCTGCCGGTAATAATATTTATCCTGAAGATGTTGAAGATACATTAAGTAAAGTTGAGGGTGTCATTCCCGGGCGTGTTGTGGCTTTTGGTGAGTATGATGAAGAGATTGGAAGTGAACAGGTTAGTGTTATTGCAGAGACTAACATATCTCTTCGTGATGATCAAAAGCAATTAAAAATGGCCATTCTTAAAGCAGGTATGCTTATGGATGTTACTATAAAGAAAATTTATCTGGTACCCGCCAGGTGGCTTATTAAAAGCTCTGCCGGCAAACCAAGCAGAAAAGCTAATAAAGAAAGAATTAACAATAACGAAAATATTGAATGGGTATAATTATGATTTCAGAAAGACTTAAAGCAACAATTCTAAAAGAATTAAAATTGGATGACTACGATATCCAGGATACTATGCGTGCAGATGAAGTCCCCGGATGGGATTCCCTTAACCACATAAATGTCATTATCGCTGTTGAAAAGGAGTATGGCGTTCGATTTAAAAACATTGAAGTGCTTAAGCTAAAATGTATTGGTGACCTTCAAAAATTGGTTGATTCCAAAGCTGAAAATAAAAGTTAAGAAAGATTATGAATAACCTAATTGATTTTGGCAAACTTTGGACTTTGTTGCAATTTGATAACGCAGATCCTTTAGTATTCCAATCAAGTTTATTTTTGTTCTGTTTTATTTTGCTGCTTTTAGTAAACAGGCTTACAGCAAAAAATAAAATTTTAAGGGTCTCAGTATTACTGTTGTTTTCAGTATTCTTCTACTATAAACTGAGCGGCAGTTTAGTATTGCTGCTTTTGGCTTCAGCTCTCGTTAATTATTCAATCGGAATAGGAATAGAAAAAGGGCGGGGGATTTCTAAAAATATTTTGTTTTATCTTGGAGTGGCCGCCAACTTATTTCTGCTTGGTTATTTTAAGTACACTAATTTTTTTATAGAAATAGCAAACTCCACATTACATAAATCCATTCAGCCGGTAGAAATGCTTATTCCTTTAGGTATATCGTTTTATACTTTTAAAGCTATAAGTTATCTTATTGAAGTTAAGTGGGAAACAATGCAAGCCGAGAAAAATATTTTAGATTTTTTCCTCTATTATATTTTCTTTGCAAATATTTCCATGGGCCCAATTGACAGAGCATATTTGTTTTTACCGCAGGTTAAAGAGAAATTCCGGCTTAACAAAAATCAAATAAGCATTGCTGTTTATTTAATTATACTTGGTCTTATTAAAAAAGTTGTAATAGCAGATTATTTAGGTCTGAATTTTGTAGATAGGGTTTTTGAATCCCCAACGCGTTTTACGGGAATAGAAAACTTGTTAGCTTCCTATGCATACTCTTTGCAGTTATATTGTGACTTTTCGGGTTATACAGATATGGCTTTAGGAGTAGCTTCTCTGCTTGGCTTTAATTTAATGGCAAATTTCAATAATCCATATAAAGCCAAGTCAATAGCTGAGTTTTGGAGAAGGTGGCACATTTCACTATCTTCTTGGCTGCAGGACTATTTGTTTAAACCTATGCAGCTTGGAATGCGCAGTTTGGGAATGCTAAGCAATGTTATTGCAATATTTATAACTTTTACAATCTGCGGCATCTGGCATGGTGCAGGGATAAATTTTGTTCTTTGGGGGGCACTGCATGGAATATTATTAATATTTGGGATGCTTACTGCTAAGCCGAAAGATAGATTATATACAAAATTGGGCATTAAAAATAATTGGATTTTAAATATCTTTAAGACTTTTATTACATTTAATTTAATTACTTTTGCCTGGATTTTATTTAGAGCCTCTTCTTTGGAACTGGCAAAGGAAGTATATATGCAGATATTTACATTCCTGCATATTGAGGTCCTTCCGCAATTTGTAAAAGGATTTCCTGTAATAGCAGCATTGATTGTTGTTGGTTATTTTATTCACTTTTTGCCGGAAAGATTTGAAAACTGGGTAAAGGAGCTATTTATAAAAACACCGTTGCCGTTAAAAGCGGTTATACTTGCATTAGCTATTTATATAACAGCACAGGCAAAGTTTGCTGATTTGCAGCCATTTTTATATTTTCAGTTTTAATTCAATAACGGGAAAATAATTTTTATAAAATAGACATTTTTTCTTGTATTTAAAATCAGAAACGTGTATATTTGTTGACTATTTTTGAAAAAGTATTCGGGGCGTAGCGTAGCCCGGTTCATCGCGCCTGCTTTGGGAGCAGGAGGTCGCAGGTTCGAATCCTGCCGCCCCGACTTTAAGTTTTTTGTCGTTTTGCTTTGACATTTTAATTATCATTTATTTGATGATATAATAAAATTAGTTCATCGCGTCCCGCCTTGGCGGGAAGGTCGCAGGTTCGAATCCTGCCGCCCCGACTTAATAAAAAAGAATGTTCATAAGGGTATGCGCCCTTAGCTCAATCGGATAGAGCAACAGCCTTCTAAGCTGTAGGTTAGTGGTTCGATTCCACTAGGGCGTACAACTATATGGTGAGTGTAGCTCAGTTGGTTAGAGTATCAGATTGTGGCTCTGAGGGTCATGGGTTCGATCCCCATCACTCACCCGTGATTTTATAATTTTGTTTGTGTCTAATAATCAATAACTTGTTACTGATTACTAACATGGCCCCATCGTCTAGTGGTTAGGACATAGCCCTTTCACGGCTGTAACAGCGGTTCAAATCCGCTTGGGGTCACTAAAAAAGCGTCCGAATTCGGGCGCTTTTTCTATTTTAAACCGAAGTATCTCATAACAGGGCACGATTTCTCAATAATTATTTCCCAATTATCTCTTCTCAAAACATATAGCATATCGAAAAAAACGGAACTTATACACAGAGAAAAAACAGAGGACCCCAGAGAGTATTTAAACTGGGTAGATAATATTTTACTGTAATAAATATCGATACAAGGGCGTTACAAACACTGCTATTATATAACAAAATTATTGCGGCCGTTATGCAGGGTTAGAAAAAAGAGGAAACTATATTTTATTTCCGCTGTTTACTTATTTTTTGTTCCTCTTAGTGTAAATATAATTACGGACAAGACAATGTTGACTGCTGACTGTTGACTGGCGCCTGCTATTAATCATAGAATGTTATTTCTATTTTCTATATTATGCACTTGAGTTCGATGATTTTGCTTCGTCTGATTTTCTAATTTGCATAATAATTGAATAAACTCCAGAGGTCAAATTGATGAATAAGAATTTATTTTCTTTTTTAGTAATAATATTTTTTTTGCAAACAGTATTAGCACAAGATAAGATTAATAACAATACCTCTGTTGTTGATTCGATGAAAAGAGCATCAGATAATCCATCCCTAAGTTCGGAATTGGACAGCACCCGATATATGGCAGATAATACTATAAAAAAAGATGATGTGGGGATAAAGGATTCTTCCGGTTTTAATAGCCGTGTAATGTTAAACACACCACCTAAATGGTATGATATGTTTACTAACATTCCCGGAGATCTGGCAAGTTTTTACGAAAATGAAATTACTATAAAAAACATACCTTTGTTTTTAGGAATATCTGCTGCCACTGCAATATTAATAGCAACTGACCAGAAAACATATGAAGCTTCTGACAGATTCTATCATAAAAAAGTATTTTATAAAAACTGGAGCGACATTTTTGTTTCTATTGGTGATGGTAAATCTCAATTCGGTATTTCCGCTGCTTTTGCGTTATACGGGTTCGCTGCCAGTGATAATAGGGCGCTCCGCACTGCAAGCCAGGTTTTTGAAGCTGTCCTTACTTCCGGTGGAGTCGTTCAAGTAATTAAGCATATTACAGGTAGAGAGAGTCCCTTTACTGCCACTAAGGATGGCGGGACTTGGCGCTTCTTTCCAAACCAAATTAAGTATCATAAACATGTTCCTCATTACGATGCTTTTCCTTCAGGACACTTGACTACGTCTATTGCTGCTTTTGTTGTTATAGCAGATAATTATCCTGAAGTAACATGGATTAAACCTGTTGCTTATACCTTATCAACTTTAATCGGAATAAGCATGGTTAATCAGGGTATCCATTGGTATAGCGATTATCCTTTAGCAATATTCCTGGGCTATTCTTTTGGAAAAATCGCATCTTCTCATTCTTTTATATCAGGTGATGAAAACAAAGCTGATAGCGGCTTACACATTCAGCCATACTTCGGTTATAACGGAAACGGATTAAGCGTTATATATAAACTATAAATCACATAAGCTATATTTATATAAAATTATCTTATACTGCTAAGATCATTGTAATAAAGAATAACACGAGAATCACGGTTTAAAAACTCATTTCCGTTAACAATTTGGTAACCTTTACTTAACTATTCAATAACCATTCCTTAACATACGCTTAACCTATCGGACAACTTCTTCAGCTATTTTAGAGCATGTGTTTATATAAAATTAATAACAAAATAAGTGAGAACATAATATGAAAAAATTAAGTCTTCTATTTTCTTTGGTTCTGGTTTTATTAGGTCAGTCTTTTGGCCAGGAAAAAGCGGGTCCAAAATTTAGCGGTCTTATGTATGGTGATGCCTTCTATAACATTCAGCAGAGAGATACAACTAAAAAAGATATCAACGGATTCCAGTTTAGAAGAATCTATTTTACATCAGACTTTTCAATTTCAGAAAATTTTGATGCGCGATTCCGTTTAGAAGCCGACCAGTCGGCAAATTCATTAACAAGTGGCGGAAAGATTGGTGTTATGGTTAAAGATGCCTATTTAAAATGGAAAAATATATTCAAGGGTTCAGATATGTTGTTCGGCGTTTCTCCTACACCTGCATTTGACGTCTCTGAAGCTTTGTGGGGTTACAGATCAGTTGAAAAAACTATTATGGATTTAAATGGTATTGTCGGTTCACGTGACCTTGGTGTTGACTTAAAAGGAAAAATTACCGAAGACGGCATGGCTAAATATTGGATTAAAATTGGTAACAACAGCGGAAATGCTCCTGAGACTAATAAATACAAAAGGTACTATGGTTTATTCCAATTAGCTCCAATAAAAAACCTCAATATAACTGTTTATGGTGATTTTGCTTCATCCGGAAAAATTAAAAATTCCTATACTTCTTCAATGGTTGATAATGGCGCTTTTGTTTTTGCCGGAATGTTAAACTACTCTGAAAAGGACCAATACTCAGTTGGTGTTGAAACCTTCTTAAAATCACAACAGAATGGCTATAAAAATCTTACTTCAAAATCTTATGAATCAAAAAGTGCTTTTGGTCTTTCAGTATTTGCCTGGGTTTCTTTAACTGAGCAAATCAGATTACTTGGAAGATTTGATACCATGGACCCTAACACAAATTCGGACGTTAAAGATGATCAGACTTCTTTAATCTTAGCAGGTGTGGATTTCAAAATAGATAAGAATGTAAGCATTATACCTAATATTGAAGTGTTCAACTATCAGAAAAATCTCTATGGCAAAGAAGCTAAAGACATAGTTGCCAGAGCTACTTTCAGTTACAGTTTTTAATTTGTTTAACAAATATTTATAAGGATAAAAATGAAAAGAGTATTATTAATGATTGTAGGAATAATTGCTATCCTATCATCAATTGTTCCTGCCCAGCTTAAGCTTAATGGTGCTGGTGCAACATTTCCATATGTAATTTATTCAAAATGGTTCGATTTGTATCATCAGAAAACGGGAATAGAATTCAACTACCAGTCAATCGGCAGCGGCGGCGGTATTAAGCAGGTTATTGAAGGTACTGTTGACTTTGGTGCTACAGACGCTTTCATGAATGAACAGCAGATGGGTGAAGTTAAGTCAAAGCATAAAACCAGCATACTTCATATTCCAACTGTTATGGGTGCGGTTGTAATCACATATAACTTACCGGGCGTAGGTAAGGGCTTAAAATTAACTCCTGAAGTACTATCTGATATTTATATGGGAATTATTAAAAAATGGAATGACTCTAAGATCACTTCCATAAATAAAGATAAAAAATTACCAAATAAAGATATCTTTGTCGCTCATCGTTCAGATGGCAGCGGTACTACAAATATTTTTACGGGGTACTTAACAAAAGTAAGCGGCAATTGGAAAAGCAAAGTCGGGCAGGGAACTTCAGTTAACTGGCCTACAGGCGTTGGTGCAAAAGGTAATGAAGGTGTTGCCGGAATAGTTAAACAGACTGAAGGAGCTATCGGTTATGTCGAGTTGGCTTATGCTGAAAAAAATGGACTACCTTATGCTTCAATAAAAAATAAAACTGGTAATTTTGTACTCCCTTCTTTTGAGTCAGTTACTTCAGCAGCTTCCGGTTTTGTTAAGAATATTCCATCTGATATGCGTGTTGAGCTTTTAAATGCTGACGGTAAAAATTCTTATCCGATTTCTGCTTTTACATGGTTACTGGTTTATAAAAATATGCCTGACAAAAACAAAGCAAAAGCACTTGTAGATTTCCTGAAATGGTCAATGAAAGACGGTCAAAATTATGCCAAAGGCCTTTATTATGCTCCATTGCCAAAAGAAGTAATTAAATTAAACGAAAAAAAGATTGCTGAAATATCTCTAAAGTAATGCAGATAATAAATCTTATAAAAAGAAAAATATTTAAGCAGCAGGCAGGCATTATCTCCGTGGAAGCGCCTGCTGCTTCCTTTTCAATTAAAAATTTGTTGGGAGGGAAGAATGTTGGGGACTTAGTGTTCCAAAATTTTCTCAGGTTCTTTGCCTCAATTTTACTTTTAATAGTTGTACTGATGGTTATCCAAATGGTTAATCAGTCAATGCCCTCCATAAAGCAATTTGGCTGGAATTTTATTAAAAATAATACTTGGGATCCGGTTAAAGAAGAATACAGTGCCTGGCCTTTTATATTTGGTACTTTATATTCATCTTTATTAGCGCTGCTAATTGCATTACCGCTTAGTTTGGGCGTCTCAATTTTCTTATCTGAATTTGCTCCCAGATGGCTGGAAAAAATTGTTTCCCTTCTTGTTGAACTGCTTGCAGCAGTGCCAAGTATCGTTTATGGACTCTTTGGCATATTTGTACTTGCTCCTTGGTTAAGAACAACTATTGAACCTGCCTTGGGCAATAAATTCGGCTTTTTACCTCTGTTTACAGGCCCTCCTTACGGCTTAGGAATGTTTGCGGCCGTTATTATTCTGGTTGTAATGATTTTGCCAATAATTACTTCTATTTCCCGTGATGTAATGAAAGCAATTCCTGTTACACAACGGGAGGCAGCTTATGCTTTAGGTGCTACTAAATGGGAAGTTGTTAAAATTATTTTGGGCGGGGCAAAGTCAGGAATAGTAGGTGCAACTTTATTGGGTCTCGGCAGAGCCGTTGGAGAGACAATGGCTGTAACAATGGTAATTGGTAACACTCCTCAAATATCATATTCCCTTTTTGAACCGGGGCATACAATGGCAAGCGTTATTGCTAATGAATTTTCTGAAGCCACAAGCACTTTGCATGTAAGCTCTTTAATTGAAATATCGTTACTGCTCTTTATTATAACAGTAATATTGAATGCTGCGGCCAGGTTAATCGTATGGGGAGTGACTAAAAAATATAAGGGCAGAAAATGAATAATTTAATGCATTATAAATGGCGTAAAACTAAAAATATTATAATGGCAAGTTTATGCTTTATTAGCGCCATTGTTGCAATTGTACCATTGTTTATAATTCTTTTTTATACCATTTCTCAGGGTATTTCATCAATAAATTGGGCATTCTTTACTCAGATGCCTAAACCGGCCGGTGAAACGGGCGGGGGAATGGCTAATGCTTTAGCCGGTACAGGAATTTTAATTCTTATCGCATCATGTTTTGGCCTCCCGGTTGGTATTTTCTCAGGCTTGTACTTGTCGGAGAATGAAGGTTCCATCTATGCAAAAAGTATAAAGTTTTTAGTGGAAGTACTAAATGGTGTTCCTTCAATTGTAATTGGCGTTTTCGCTTATGTTGTATTTGTTATCCCGATGAAACACTTTAGTGCTATAGCCGGCGGATTTGCTTTGGGAATTTTAATGATGCCTCTAATTACGGGAACCACTTTAGAAATGATTTCCTTAATTCCGCACTCCTATAGAGAAGCAGCTTTGGGTTTAGGAATTCCAAGATGGAAAACGACACTTTTTGTAATATTTCCAGCTGCATTAAAAGGAATTTTGACCGGTATCTTACTCTCAATAGCAAGAGTTGCCGGGGAAACTGCTCCTTTGCTCTTTACTGCACTGGGCAACCGGTTCTGGTCAACGCAGTTGGATCAGCCAATAGCATCCCTTACTGTATTCATATACGATTATTCAAAAGCTCCTTTTGATGATTGGAATAGGCAGGCATGGGCTGCTGCTTTAGTATTAATAGTTTTAATTATGATTATCAATATTATTTTCAGATTTGTAACCCGTGAAAAATATGCCTAACGTTGAATTATTAAATATAACAGAAACTGCCGATAGCAATATCAGCAACAAAAAAGCAGAGAATAAAAAGGAAAAAATTAAAGTTGATAAACTAAATGCGTTTTTCGGGAACGTTAAGGCTTTGAATAATATTTCTTTGAACTTTTCTGAAAACACCGTTACTGCTATAATAGGTCCCTCAGGTTGTGGTAAATCCACTTTGTTAAGATGCATAAACAGAATGCATGAGGAGGTCTCCGGTACTTATGAAGGTATTATTTCTTTGGATGATGAGAATATTAAAGATAATGACCCGGTTTGGCTAAGACGCAAAATAGGGATGATTTTTCAGAAGCCGAATCCTTTTCCCACTATGTCTATTATGGATAATGTAACTGCAGGTTTAAGGCTTAACGGAATTAGAAACAGAAGTAAGCTAAAAGAAATAGCTGAGCAGAGTTTAAAACAGGCTTTTCTTTGGGACGAAGTTAAGGATATCTTAAGGCAGCCGGGTATTGCTCTTTCCGGCGGACAGCAGCAGCGTTTATGCATTGCAAGAACTTTAGCAGTTAGTCCTGAGGTTATTTTAATGGATGAACCGGCAAGTGCTCTGGATCCTCTTTCTACAAATAAAATAGAAGAACTCATTTTCGAGCTAAAGAAAAGCTATACCGTTATTATTGTTACGCACAACATGCAGCAGGCTGCTAGAGTAAGTGATTATACTGCATTTATGTATTTAGGAGAATTAGTTGAGTATAATAAAACTGCCAATATATTTACCAACCCTTCCAACAAACGGACCGAGGAATATGTAACCGGCAGATTTGGCTGATATCAATTAACAATGATAGCAATATTCTAATCGAAAAAAATGCTGCTAATAAAATAGTCTAATTTATAAAATAGAAATGCAAAGAGCCCGTTTTTATGCGGGCTCTTTATGTCTAATAATTTCAGATTAAATCTATTTGCCTAAAAATAGTTCCAGAGGCATATATGATCTTTTTGCCCAGGCAGCTTCATTGTGCGATGCTTCTTTATCTATGAAAAATGTTACATCTTTACCGGTTTTATATCCCTTGGAGTCAAGCAATTCAACTGTCTCTTTTATTCCCGGTAATAACCTTGCGTCTAAATCAATACCTCCGTTATCAATATAGAGCTGAATGTCTTTCTTTGGCCCTCTGTAGCTTTTTATATAATTTGTATAATCCAATTCATCAATTTTAAAAGCAGGGGAGAAGCATGCAGCTTTGGAAAATACTTCTGAATGCTGCCATGCAAGCATAAATGAAATCAATCCACCCATTGATGAACCCCAGGTAATTGTATTATTCCTATCCGGTAAAGTGCGGTATGTGCTGTCAATAAACGGTTTTAGTCTTTTAATTATGAAGTTCATATAAGCCTCGCCTTTTGTTCCATAAGAATAATCGGCAAAACGATCTGCGGTGCAATATATACCGACAATTATAACTCCCTTTATCATATTTGCCCTAATAAGGCTGTCAGCTGTTTCGTCTAACTGCCAGTCAACACCGAATGAAGAAGTACCGGGGTCAAACAGGTTTTGCCCGTCGTGAGCATAAATAACAGGGTATTTTGCATCTTTATCTTTATCGTAGAATGGAGGTAACCAAACGACTACATCTCTCTGTAAGATACTGTCTCCCTGCATTGCCGGATGATATTTTAACATGCCGGTTACTTTACCTTTAAATAAACTGTGTTGTTTTTGTGTACCCCATTTATTTATGGTATAGGTTAAGGCCGTATCTTGTGATAATCTAACAGTAGTATTATTTGGAAGAGAACCGTCGTCATTAAGCGCTTCATTTGCCCAACTGCCTTTTGTGAATTTAAATTGGAGCGTCTCGGGTTTATCAAATTCAAGTAATAGAACAAATGTTGAATCATTCACACGGTTTAATTTTTGTGCCATGCCTTCCTGCCAGCGCCCAAGTTTGATGTTATCACCAATTATAAAAACATTTTCATTCTTTAATACGGAATGTGTATAGACTTTAACATTAAACTTAACCTGAGGGAAGGTTGTTATTGTAAATATCAATAGTAACGGTACAAAAAATTTATGCATAGTTGTTATATTATTAGTTGGTTGATAAAATTTATTTCTCAAAATGTTGATAATCTTTTGATCTTTTCCAGTTGCCGCCCCACTGCCAGCCGAGTTTTGCAAATTCATTTTTAATGGTGTTATTTTTTGAAAATACTCCCTGCCTTTCAGGTGTGTATCTGGCATTATATGGTTCTGCTATTCCGTCCCTAATTTTTGGATTAATAAGTGGGTTTATATCAATTGCTTTGCCGTACGAGTGCTTTGATAAAATTTTAGTTCCTTTAATTTTACGGTAGTTGAAAGCTGACGTATTATTATCCCTCATTGATAAGGAATCAATCCAGTTGTATTTTGAAATCGGAATTACTTTTGCCACAGGAAATTTATTATCTAAAATTTTTTTAAAAATTATTTTAATATCTTTTTCCAAATCTTTATGAATTAATAATTGACCGGAGTGTAGTTTTCCGTCAAATGAATAATATGCAACTGATACTAATCTTAGATTATTCAATACATCCTTTGGTGCATTACATCCTTTTAGTGCCTGAGCTAAGGTGTACTTGCAATCCCTGATTGTGTCGTTTCTGGTTGCAGGGTCATTTATTCTTATTACAGCATTAACATTTTGCTGAAATAGCAGAATAAAAAATGTGCAAATCGTAAGTAAAGCTGTTTTTAATAGTCTATTCATAAAAAGTCATTTTACAAAAATACAAAATAGAGAACAACTAATGAATATGATATTTATCTACTTTTCAATATATTTAAATTTCAATAATTAAACGGAATGCAAATGAAAAAAACTTTTTTAATCTTCTCAGCCATTACTTTATTCTTTACTATAGTGCTTAATGCACAAGTTGTAGAACTAAAAAGTGGTGTGAAATGTAAGGATGAAATTAAAGGCACAGGTATCGCTGCGGATTCTAATAAATTTGTTACATTTAGCTTAGTTGGATGGTTTGTAAAAGACTCAGTTAATGTTTTTGGTAATTGGGAAAGTGATACTACAAAAGAAAAGTTTATGGACACCAATGCTGAAGGACAGGAAGTTAAAATTACTTTATTAACCGGCGCTCTTAATCCTGCAATTGAAAGCGGAATTATCGGTATGAAGCCCGGTGGAAAGAGACAAATATTTGTTCCATCTGTACTGTTAGCACAGGAGCAAAAAAATAATATGCTTCCTCCAAAAACAGATATTAAATTAGTTGTAGAGCTTAAAGAAGTGAAAGAGGTTAAAATGGTTCAGAAATGGGTTGTTGAAGAAAAATTGTTTAATACTACTCCAACAGGTTTAAAATACGCAATGGTTAAAGTCGGTCAGGGTCCTAAACCTAAAGCCGGCGATACAGTTGAAGTCCATTATTCAGGATTTTTACTTGACGGCAAAAAATTTGACAGTTCCGTCGAAAGAGATGATCCAATTAAATTTGTTTTAGGTCAGCATCAGGTTATTGCCGGCTGGGATGAAGGTATTGCTTTATTGAATAAAGGTGCTAAAGCGCAGTTTGTTATACCGGCAAGTTTAGCTTATGGTGATAAAGGTGCTGGAAATGTAATACCGCCAAAAGCTACTTTAGTTTTTGATGTTGAGCTTATTAGTATTAACGGAAAATAAAGTAGTTATAAAGTTTATAAAGTTAAATGTCGAAAGCTGATAAAGTTGCTTAAGTGCTGCTTTGTTAGCTTTCGATTTTTTTTTGCATATGCAATTCATTTACTAATTATAACACTCAGGTTCACAAGTTATGTGCTGGGAAAATAGAAATAGGGATGGGAAAAAGTGGATATGAGGGAAAAATAGTAGAGAACATTTTCCATTCTCAATTATCCATTATTAATTATCTTATATAATAATTTATCAAGTTGACGGCATGGGCATAATAGCTAAGCCCGAATAAATTAAGATGATTCAATACATGATATAGCTTGTAAATATTTTCGCGGCTCTGATATCCGGGCTGTAAAGGGTATTCTTCGTTATATGCATAATAAAACTCAGGATTGAATCCGCCAAATAATTTAGTCATAGCTAATTCGGCCTCCCGGCTGCCATAATATACTGCGGGATCTATTAAGCACGGAAGCCCTTCAGAAGTAATTAAAAAATTTTGTCCCCACAGATCACCATGCAGTAATGAGGGGGTCTCATTATCACCACTAAGAATTTCTTCAATTTTTAATTCCAATTGTGTAAAAGCTTTTCTTAACTCTGATGAAACTAAATTTTTGGATTCGGCCAGTTTATATTGAAATAACAATCTGTTAGTAAAATAAAAATTTGTCCAGTTAACTTCTTTCAGATCTTTTATGGTATTTAGCTGAACGGTAGTGCCGATAAAATTATCTTCATAAAAGCCGAATGTTTCACCTTTAAATTTATGAAGTTGAGCTATTTTTCTTCCAAATGCATTATAGAAATTTTTAATTGGTTGTCCCGTAGGTACAACTTCCTGGATTATGCACTCATTATCACTATGGATAACCGTTGGAATTTTAATTACTCCGGCTTTGGCCAACTCTCTTAAACCATTTGCTTCTTTATTAAACATATCGGCCGGGGCGTTAAGTTTGTACTTAACAAAATAGCACATATTATTCTCAAGCATAATTTGATATGCATTGCTGATTGAACCGCCAAGTACCGGTTTGGTGTTCATTACGGCCAAATTAAATATATATTCTATCTTATCTTTAATTATCTGGTTCAATCTCTTTTATTAACCTTTCTATGATTCCTTCGCATGCATCTTCTAAAATTTCAATAACTTTATAAAAATCATGAATAGTACCATAATATGGATCAGGAACTAATACCATCTTGTGCTTTAAACAATATTCTGAAACAGAGAGTATCTTATTTAAATAAACTCTATTCTGATCAAAATAAGTTATATCATTAAAATTCTGATTATCCATATAAAAGATATAATCAAAATAATCAAAATCAAAGTCGGGATCAAATTTTCTGCTTCTATGTGTTAGGTTATAACCTCTTTCAGATGCTGCTTTTCGCATCCTTGTATCTGGCATTTCACCAGCATGATAACCAATAGTTCCGGCGGAATCAACATAGATTTTTCCTTCCAGTCCTTTTTCTTGGATGTATTTTTTCAAAATACCTTCTGCGGCCGGAGATCTGCATATGTTACCCATGCAGACAAACAACACTTTCTTCAGGTATTTATTATTATTGGTCTTTTCCATTATTGCATTAGTTATAAGCTTAACCGCAAATTTATAAAAAAAAAGTGACATATAAAATTACTTAACAATAACTATTATAAACAATTATACTTCTGCACTTCAAATCTAACATAATTAAAAAGGTTTTGGTAAAATATAAATTTATTTAATGAGTTCTTTGAAAACCTCTTTAAATTTTCTTTTGTTACATAGTACTTTTTAAAATTAAACTAAATGTGCAACGTTCCGATAATAGGCATAAAAGATAGATATCATTCCTCGTTTTTCAGCCTCCTTTATCACACTATCTTATTTAATATAAATTGATTAAACCAATGGAGACGTATGCGTAAAGTTATAGTTACTATGATGTTTATTTTGTTTGTACTTATTGTAAAGACATTTGGCCAGCAAGATGATAAATTGTTAGATGTAAAATTTTCAGGATATGTGCACTGGATGGCTGCTTATGACAGCAGGCAGATTGTAGCTGTTAGGGAAGGCCATTTTTTCCTGTACCCTAAAAATATTCAAAAAGATGCTTATGGAAGGGATATAAATGCAACCGCAAACTTAAACATGGCTGCAATTCAATCTCGTGCCGGTATAAAAGTAACTGGCCCAAGTTTCTTAAATGCTAAAACTTCTGCATTCTTAGAGGCCGAATTTATGGGTAACTCTGATGCCGATGTAAATGGATTGAGAATTCGCCATGCATATTTAACAATGGCGTGGGATAAGTTTGAAATTACTGCGGGACAGACTTGGAATCTACTTTTTAATCCAGAGGTTGCTCCTCAATCTACAGGATCAAATGGCGGGTCACCATTTTTGGCATTCGCTCGAAACCCTCAATTAAAATTTGGGTATAATACAGCGGGATTCAAATTTAGTGCAGCATTGCTTTCAGAAAGAGATTATACAAGCGCTGGTCCTAATGGGAATTCTTCTGAGTACTTGAGGAATGCAGTCCTGCCTATAATACAAACCTCATTGAGCTATAAATGCGAGTTCCTCTTAGCAGGAGCTGCAGCAGAAGTGAAACAAATCAAACCGGCTATTAAAACATCTAAAAACTATTTTACAGATGAAAAGGTAAACAGCTTTGCAATTAGCGGATATTCAAAATTTATAATTAACAAATTTTCCTCAACCTTCTTTGCAATTTATGGCGGCAATTTAACTGATTTTACAATGATAGGGGGGTATGCCGTTAAAAGTGTGGATACTCTTTCAATGATTAAAAAATATATTCCGCTTAAAACTTTTGCCTGCTATGCTGATTTCAGCTATGGTAAAGAAATTGAGTTCGGTTTATTTGCAGGTTATACAAAAAACCTTGGGGCAGGTGAGGATATCAAAAATGAAATTTATGCCAGGGGACAAGATATTAAAGACGTTTTTAGATTTGCCCCAAGAGTGCAGTTCTCACAAGGGAAAATTAAAAGTACACTTGAGCTGGAAATGACATTTGCAGACTATGGGAATAATAACTCTAAAGGTGAAGTTATAGATACTCATCAGGTAAAAAATGTTAGGATTATGACCTCTTTATATTATTATTTTAACTAGGAAAATTGCTTCCTTCTTTGACTCGAATAACTCCGTATGTATAATTTCCAGCGGTCTTCTATTCCTTGTAGACTTAACCAAACAGGAACAATGTTCCTGGAAACGTCGGTAGATATTCTCAGTCATACCGATATATCGTTTATTGTCAGAGAGACTTTTTAAGATATATACATAAAACATAAAATAGTCAGCAAATAATTTAAAACAAAAAACCCCGAAGTAAATCGGGGTTCAACAAGAGGCGCCGGTCGGAGTCGCCCGCCCAGTGGCGGGTTGCAGACCTCATAACAAATTCAAAAATTATAGATTATTTACTTTAAGGAATTCTCTACCTCGTCCAGTTTTAAAAAAGTGCTCTCTGTCTATTGCTTCCTTTTTTGATTCAAATAACTCCGTATGTATAATTTCTAGCGGTCTTCTATTCTTTGTAGACTTAACCAAACCGGAACAATGTTCCTGGAAACGTCGGTCGATATTCTCAGTCATACCGATATATCGTTTATTGTCAGGGAGACTTTTTAAGATATATACATAAAACATAAAATAGTCAGCAAATAATTTAAAACAAAAAACCCCGAAGTAAATCGGGGTTCAACAAGAGGCGCCGGTCGGAGTCGCCCGCCCAGTGGCGGGTTGCAGACCTCATAACAAATTCAAAAATTATAGATTATTTACTTTAAGGAATTCTCTACCTCGTCCAGTTTTAAAAAAGTGCTCTCTGTCTATTGCTTCCTTTTTTGATTCAAATAACTCCGTATGTATAATTTCTAGCGGTCTTCTATTCTTTGTAGACTTAACCAAACCGGAACAATGTTCCTGGAAACGTCGGTCGATATTCTCAGTCATACCGATATATCGTTTATTGTCAGGGAGACTTTTTAAGATATATACATAAAACATAAAATAG
>Ga0183100_1000133_pt1 | contig 95175 bp, 93 predicted proteins | sample Biomet2_FD_127789 | JGI IMG/M metagenome (GOLD analysis project Ga0183100, IMG submission 127789) | Microbial communities from bioreactor (seeded with anoxic lake sediment) at LBNL, California, USA - Biofuel metagenome 2 | ecosystem: Engineered > Bioreactor > Anaerobic > Unclassified ...
GTGAAAGCACGGCAACGTGTTAGCTGACCTGTACTAATAGCCCGAGGGCTTGACCTACAATTTATGCAGGCAATTCAAGCCTTACTTCTTCCTCCGTCTTACATTGTTCGGTTTTGAGGGTGCAATGGCATCCCAGCAGTTGGTGCTGATTAGGACGAGGGTCCACCCGTTCCCATCCCGAACACGGAAGTTAAGCTCGTTTCTGCCCACAATACTTGGCTGGCAACGGCCCGGGAAGATAGGTAGCGCCAACACAAAAAGAGACATTCGAAAGGATGTCTCTTTTATTGTTTTCACACACCAGATGCAGAAACAGCCGAGGACAGTGAGCACACGGGATGGAAGACCATCCCATGACAGGTCAGTTAAGTTCGCGTCTGCCGCAATACCTTATCTGCCAATAGCTCATACTGATAGGCTCTGTCAAGATGAGAGAGGCATCCGAAGAGATGTCACTCTTACGAGACATAGACGGGCAGTTGCATTAATATAAGAGCGAAGTCCAGAAAAGAAAATCCGGAATAGGGCGAAAGGGAGCTGTCTGACCACAGCTCCCTTTCGCGCGTTTATTGAGAAAACCAAAACAAGAAAAACAACTATGTTGGGGGGATCCTAATGGAATCCCAAGGGCGCTGTTCGCTGCAATCAGCGGTTTAAAGCACCCGAAATAAAGCAGCGGTTCTGAATCCCCAGATTCTGATACCGCCTATTCCAGTCAGCGGCTTCTTTTTCGGAATAGTTTCCTGTGAACAGCGCGCTGTCGATCCGGTTTCTTTCGGCGGTCTCCATGGGCTGCTCCATGCTCACACCGCAGGTGCGGCAATGGTAAAGGGGCTGCTGGGTCTGACTCTTGATCACATCTATCTCTTTGCTGCCGCATACGGCGCAGCGATGAGTTGTCATATACAGTGCCATCGTTATGTCCTCCTTGATTTCTTTTGATGTTTCTATTATAATCAAGATACATAGATAAGTAAAGAGAATGATATTCATCTTTTGCATGAAGAAATATACTGATTGGGAGGGAAACACATGAGCATCGTCCGATACCAGGCCTTTGTACGGACAGTAGAGTGCGGCAGCTTTACCAAGGCTGCCCTGCAGCTGGGATATACGCAGTCCGGCGTCAGCCACATGATCAATGCACTGGAGGAGGAGATCGGCGTTCTTCTGTTGACACGGGACAGAGGCGGCGTACAGCTGACAGCGGAGGGGCAGAAGCTGCTTCCTTATTTTTCCGAAATTTGCAGCTTGCAGCACCAAATGGAAGAAACCGTCAAGGATCTGAAAGGACTGGATACCGGTCTTGTGAGGATCGGAACCTTTACCAGCGTTTCTGTGCAGTGGATCCCATTCCTGCTGAAAAGTTTTGGAGAGCTTTATCCCAACATCGAATTTGAGATCCTGCACGGCGATTACGACGAAATTGAAGGGTGGATCGCCTCAGGGCGTGTGGATTGCGGATTTTTGCGGCTGCCGGCGAAGCGCCCGCTGGATGTTTTCTCACTCTATCAGGATGAGTGGATGGTGATTCTGCCCCCGGGACATCCTATGGCCGGATTGGACCCGTTTCCCACGCAGGCGCTGACGGAATGCCCTTTTATTCAAATGGATGAGGGAACCGATTATGAGATCGAGGCGGTGTTCGACGCGCTGCAAATTTGTCCACGGGTGCAGTATACCGCCAAGGAGGACCAGACGATCCTGGCGATGGTCTCAAACGGTTTGGGCATCAGCATGATGCCGGGCCTGATGCTGCACCATTCGCCGTATCCGCTGGTGCGACGTCGTCTGGAGCGCAATTTCGAGCGTAATATTGGCATTGGGCTGAAAAGTCTCCCAATGGCATCTGTCTCCACAAGGCGTTTTCTGGAGCATGTGCGCCAATGGGTACAGGCATACGAATAAAGCGTATACGCCGGCGTGAATAGGAAAAGATAGGTTCTGAACAGGGGTGCGTCATAGAGACTAATATGAACAATAATAAAATGATAACGTTAGATTGTTGAGAAATTTGTTTTTTATGAAATAATAGGGCATCCCATATCAGAAAGGAGAACATAGTATGAAAGGATTCGCTATGCTGAAGATCGGGCAGGTGGGCTGGATCGAAAAAGAGACGCCGGCCTGCAGCCCCCTGGATGCCATTGTAAAACCCATTGCGGTATCCCCCTGTACCTCGGATATCCATACGGTGTATGAAGGCGCTATCGGCGACCGGCACAACATGATTCTGGGTCACGAAGCGGTAGGAGAAGTGGTGGAAGTAGGTTCTCTGGTGAAGGATTTCAAGCCCGGCGACCGGGTCATTGTCCCGGCCATTACGCCGGATTGGTCCAAGGTGGAGGCGCAGGCAGGCTATGCCATGCACTCCGGTGGTATGCTGGCAGGCTGGAAGTTTTCAAATTTCAAAGACGGTGTTTTTGCGGAGTATTTTCATGTCAACGAGGCGGATGGCAATTTGGCGCTGCTGCCGGAGAGCGTGGACCCGGTGTCAGCGGTGATGCTCAGCGACATGGTGCCAACGGGTTTCCACGGTGCGGAGCTGGCGGACATCCAATATGGTGACACGGTCTGTGTCATCGGCATCGGCCCTGTGGGCCTGATGGGCGTAGTGGCTGCCGCGCTGCGGGGCGCGTCCCACCTGTATGCGGTGGGTTCCCGGCCCAACTGCGTTGCGCTGGCACGGGAATACGGCGCCACAGATGTGATCGATTACCATCAGGGCAGTATCGTGGAACAGATCATGGAAAAGACCCATGGCAAAGGCGTGGATAAGGTAATCATAGCCGGCGGCGACAACGATACGTTTATCGACGCGGTGACGATGGTCAAGCCCGGCGGACGGATCGGCAACGTAAATTATCTGGGTTCCGGCGAGTTTGTCCGCATCCCCCGGGTGGAGTGGGGCTGCGGTATGGGTCACAAGACCATTGCAGGCGGCCTGATGCCCGGCGGCCGTCTGCGGATGGAGAAGTTGGCCTCTTTGTTGGAAACCGGCCGCGTGGACCCGGGCAAGATGCTGACCCATCGCTTCAACGGTTTTTCCCATATGGAAGAGGCGCTGCAGCTGATGAAGGACAAGCCAAAGGATCTAATCAAACCGGTGGTCATTCTCTGACGATAAAAAGCCTGCGGATCAAAGATCCGCAGGCTTTTTGCTATTTCTTTTCCTTTACTTTTTGCACGGTTTGCTCCAGAATCGCTTCGCGTAATTGCTTGAGAAAGGGAGAGTGTGCTACCTGTTCATTCCCGTAGGTCAGATTCAGCTCATACTCCAAAGGGATCCAAGTGGAAAGATCGGAGAGATTGTGCTGATCCACGGCCTCCAGCTTGTCCAGCGCCTTGTAGAGTTTGGCCTCGCCGGTTTCCAGCGCGTCCATCTCCGCGTACAGTTCGGTGAGTTCCTGACGGTAGGGCTGGGGCAGTGTGTCCACCCAGTTTTTCAGCAGTCGGGATTCCTCGCTTTCGTGAGCCCCATCTTTCCAGAATGTGGGAATGTCCCCTGTAAAGGCCTCTCCCATGTCGTGCAGCAGGCACATATGCAGCACCTTGTCCATGTCCAGCTCCGGAAATTCATCCCGCAGGAAATAGGCAAACAGGCACAGTCGCCAGCTGTGTTCCGCCACGCTTTCTTGGCGTCCGCCGGAGGTGTAGCAGTGGCGCGTGGTGTCCTTTAGCGTCTCCGCTGTGCGCAGGACAGACAGCAATGATGTGACATCCAAAATACATCCCTCACTTTCCCCTGTATCATAGCATGCCGCGGAAAAAGTAGCAAGGGAGACACTTGCGAAGGAGCGGAAAATATTGTATAGTGAAAGGAGCCGGAAAGGAGTAGGTTCCATGTCATTTTTGTATTTTCTGGAGGGGCTGCGCACCCCTTTTTGGGACACGGTGATGTCCGCTGTAACTCATCTGGGCGAAGAGACCGTGTTCATGGCGGTGACGATTTTTATTTTCTGGTGTGTCAGCAAGCGTGATGGTTATTACCTGCTGATAGTGGGCTTTCTGGGCACGGTTTTCAGTCAGTTCTTGAAGCTGGCGTTTCGGATCTCCCGTCCCTGGGTGCTGGATCCCAATTTTACGATCGTGGAAAGCGCCAGGGCGCAGGCCACGGGTTATTCCTTCCCCAGCGGACATACCCAGTCGGCAGTGGGTACCTTTGGCGGTATCGCCCGCTGTACGCGGAAGAAATGGCTGCGTGCCGTTTGTATTGTGCTACTGCTGGTGGTTCCTTTTTCCCGGATGTATCTGGGCGTCCACACACCGCTGGACGTGGGCGTGGCGTTTGCCACGGCTGGGGTTTTGGTGGTGGTACTCTATCCGCTGGTGAAGCGCTCTGATGATGCGCCGGGGATCATTGTAAAGAGCATTTTCTGTATGCTGCTGTGCAGTGTGGCCTATTTGCTGTATGTGCTGCTGGTTCATTTTCCGGCGGATATTGACGCGGAGAATCTGGCCTCCGGCGTGGAGAACGCCTACAAACTGGTGGGTTCCACCCTTGGCCTGCTGGCGGGATGCTGGGTGGATCGGCGGTATATCCATTTTGATACCAAGGCCGTGTGGTGGGCACAGAGCCTCAAGCTGGCGGTAGGTTTAGTGCTGCTCATCGGCATCAAAGCGGGCTTGAAGGCACCGCTGAACCTGCTCTTTGCGGGCAGCGGCTGGGGCCATCTGGTACGCTATGTGGTCGTGGTGTTCTTTGCCAGCGCCATTTGGCCTATGACCTTCGCCTGGTTCGGACGGCTTGGAAAAAAGAAATAAAGAAATGCGGATGGAGGTTTTCCATCCGCATTTTCTATCATCTGTTTTAGCCCAGCTTTTGTGCCAGCCGCTGCCGGATGGCGGCGATAAATTCCTCACTGGTGACGGCGGAGGGAGTAACGCTACCCGCTTCCACCAGACCTGCCAGATCCTTGGTCATTGTACCGACGGAGATGGTCTCCACACAGGCCTGCTCCAGTTTGTCGGCAAAGGCGGAGAGCTCCGCAAAGCCGTCCAGCTGGCCTCTGCGGCGCAGAGCGCCAGTCCAGGCGTAGATGGTGGCCATGGGGTTGGTGGAGGTAGCCTCGCCCTTGAGGTGCTTGTAGTAGTGCCGTGTGACGGTGCCGTGGGCAGCCTCGTATTCGGTGGTGCCATCGGGGGAGACCAGCACCGAAGTCATCATGGCCAGGCTCCCGGAGGCAGAGGCGATCATGTCGCTCATCACGTCGCCGTCGTAGTTCTTCAGCGCCCAGATAAAGCCGCCCCTGGAGCGGATCACGCGGGCCACGGCGTCGTCGATGAGGGTGTAAAAATAGGTGATGCCCAGTTCCTTGAAGCGAGCATCGTAGCCCGTGTATTCCTCTTCAAAGATCCGCTTGAAATCGCCGTCATAGATCTTGGAGATGGTGTCCTTGGTGGAGAACCACAGATCCTGCCGGGTGTCCACCGCATACTGGAAGCAGGAACGGGCAAAGGCCCGGATGCTGCTTTCCTTGTTGTGCTGTGCCTGCCAGATAGCGGGGCCGTCCACCTTCTGCACGCTCAGTGTCTTTTTGGTGCCGCTGACGCCGCAGAAGAGGAGGGTGGCTTCGCCGGGCTCCTCGGTCTGCATATCCACGGCCTTGTACATATCGCCGTAGGCATGACGGGCCACCGTGATGGGTGCCTCCCAGGTCTTGACCACGGGCTTGATGAAGGGCAGAACGATGGGCGCGCGGAATGCGGTGCCGTCCAGAATAGCGCGGATGGTGCCGTTGGGGCTTCTCCACATTTCTGTCAGCTGGGGATATTCTTCCATCCGCTGGCGGTTTGGTGTAATGGTGGCACACTTCACACCCACCCCCAGACGGCGAGTGGCGTTGGCGGCGTCAACGGTGACCTGGTCTCGGGTCTCGTTGCGGTGCAGCAGCCCTAAATCGTAGTATTCAGTTTTCAAGTCCACAAAGGGCAGCAGCAGCTGCTCTTTGATCATTTGCCAGAGAATGCGGGTCATTTCGTCACCGTCCATCTCAACCAGCGGCGTTTTCATCTGAATTTTATCCATTTGTTTCTCCTTGCCCCGCCTGCGTTACAGCCGGGCCGCGTAGTAGTTCATCAGGCACCCGTCGAGGATAATCTCTTTTTCGTCGGCGGTGAGGCCCCGAATGTGCAGCGTCAGATCGTGTACGCTGCTGTCCTTGGTCAGCACCTTGGCGGGAATATCTTCCTGCCCATTAGCCACCGCCTGGCGAATGTGGGGCACAAAGACGCAGTCGCCTGGGGCGTAGTCAAAGGGCGTGCCGGGGTCCAGGGTAAAGGGCAGGATGCCCCAGTTGATGCAGTTGCTGCGGTAGCGCTTGGTGGCAAACTCATAGCAGATGTTGCCGAAGCCGCCCAGTACTTTCTGGCAGGAGGCGGCCTGCTCCCGGGCGGAGCCGTCGCCGGGCTTGGTGGCAAAGACACAGGAACCGAACTGGGTGTCCGCCAGCAGCGCATCGGCATCGCCAACGCGGCCGAGGAGCTGCGTCAGCGTTTCCGGCACGGTACCCGCGCGGCGCTGGGCCTCAAGAGCGGCCGCGGCCTTGGCGCGCGCCACATAGTCCGGCACCCGGCGAGAGAGGGTGAACTCGGCCAGACGCAGGGGATTGCTGCGGTAGGAGGAGGTCTCGCCCGAGGGGATCAGCTCGTCGGTGGTGGTAACGGGGTCGTGGATCACGGCGGCTAATTCCAGCAGCAGGTTTTCGGACAGGGCGTACATGGCGGGCCAGTCGGTGATGTTGGGGCCCATAACCAGTTCCACGGAGGGATCCGCCTTGCCGAAGCCGTTGTAAACACGATTGGCGTAGACCTGCCCGTCGAAGTGATAGGGGCGTTGTACCGGGGTGTATTCCACATCGGTGGCGGCGGTCACGCGTCCACCGTTGCGGGCGGTGGAGGCGATGGAGCGGGCGTCCATCAGAAAGACGCCGGCAAACTGGCCCTCGCCGGGCTTGGAGCCCTCGCGGTTGGGGAAGTTGCGGGTGGTGTGGCGCAGGGACAGACCATTGTTGGCGGGCACGTCTCCGGCACCGAAGCAGGGGCCGCAGAAACTGGGCTTGATGACGGCGCCGGTGGCAAGCAGGTCAGCGGTGGCCCCGATCTTTGTCAGTTCCAGTGACACAGGCACGGAGGTGGGGTAGACGTCCAGCGTAAAGCGGTCGTTGCCGGTGCTGCCGCCCCGCAGGATGTCGGCTGCCTCGGTAATGTTGTCAAAGAGCCCGCCGGCACAGCCCGCGATGACGCCCTGGTCGGCCCAGACACCGCCGTCTCTGATCTTGTCTGTGAGATGGGGGTGCGTCTTGGGGAAGCGGCGGGCCGCCTCTTCTTCCACGCCGCGCAAGAGCGTTTCGGCGTTTTCCAGAAATTCGTGGATGGTGTAGGCGTTGGAGGGATGGAAGGGCAGTGCGATCATGGATTCCACCTTGTCCAGCTCCAGACGGATCGTCCGGTCGTAATAGGCTGTCTTGCCGGGGTGCAGAGGCTGGTAGTCCTGAGGGCGGCCGTGGATCTCGTAGAAGCCCCGGGTCACCTGGTCGGTTTCCCAGATGGAGGAGAGACAGGTGGTCTCGGTGGTCATCACGTCGATGCCGTTGCGGAAGTCGATGGGCAGGTCACGAATGCCGGGGCCGACAAATTCCAGTACCCGGTTGTTGACAAAGCCGCTGGCAAAGGTGGCCTTCACCAGGGCCAGCGCCACGTCGTGGGGGCCGATGCCCTGACGGGGCTTACCGGTGACATAGACCAGCACCACCTGGGGCATGGGAGCGTCCCAGGTGTTTTTCAGCAGCTGCTTGCAAAGTTCCGGGCCGCCCTCGCCCACAGCCATGGTGCCCAGGGCACCGTAGCGGGTATGGGAGTCGGAGCCGAGGATCATGGCGCCGCAGCGGGAGAGAGTCTCCCGGGCGTAGGAATGGATGACGCTCTGGTTGGCAGGCACATAGATACCGCCATATTTTTTGGCAGCGGAGAGACCAAACACGTGGTCGTCCTCGTTGATGGTGCCGCCCACCGCGCAAAGGCTATTGTGACAGTTGGTCAGCGCGTAAGGCAGAGGAAACTCCTTCATGCCGGAAGCACGGGCCTGCTGAATGATGCCCACATAGGTGATGTCGTGGGAGACCATGGCGTCGAAGCGGATCTGCAGCCGTCCGGGATCGCCGGAGCAGTTGTGCGCCTGGAGAATGCGGTAGGCCATGGTTTCCTTTCGGGCTTCTTCGGGTGATGCGGCGGCTGTGTCACAGGGGACGCCATCCACCAGATACATGCCCTTGTCAATGAGTTCCATGATGTTTCCATTCCTTTCTGATAAACGGGCAAAAGCGCCCGCTGCATTCGTTAAAGCCGGTCAAAGAGGATGCCGGCGGCAAGAAGAAACTGACCGTAAAAATACAATAGCCAGTTGAGGTCAGCCAGCAGAATGTGCGATTTCTGGTAATTCCAAAGGCCCAGTACCATATCGGAGAGATAAAAGAGGATGCCGCCCAATCCCAGCAGCAAAAGATCCGGGGAAGCGGGCACCACAAAAAAAAGGGATGCGGCTTTGGCGCCGGTAAACGTCACAAGAGCGGTGTAAAGGGTGAGCCAGGGGTCGGCGGCGGAGGTATCCCACCGGAAATGAAGCTTCACAAAGGCGGTGGCGGCGGCAAAGCCCAGAAAGCAGAAAAGCTCCGCCCTGGTAAACGGAACAAGCAGATGCAGTGCCGTCAGGTAAAAAAGCTGGGTCACACCGAAGGCGCAGATGCCCCGAATGAATTTGCTGTTGTCCCGCTGGATGAATTGCAAATAGTAGTCCCCCGCAGCGGCACAGCACATGCCGCAGAAAAACAGCAGGCCGGGAGGTGTAAAGTTGCCAATCAGGCCCAAAAGCAGGCACAGGGACAAAAGAGAGGTAAGGCCCACCTTCAAAATGGTGGCGGGCCGGAATCGATAGCGGTTTTCCTGCCGCAGGTAGAGGATGAACAGCGCGGAGAAAGGAACAAGTACATAAATCACGGGCGTAGTCTCCTCTCATTTTATAATGGAAATATTATAGTCTACTTGGGACAAAAAGGCAAGGCTGCACCCGCGCAGGATGCAGCCTTGCTCTTATAAAATGGCAATTTGCCAAGGAGGGTCAGACGTATTTCTGGGTCAGCACGTCGAAGACGCCCCGTGTGGTCAGGCGCAGCGTGGGGATCACAGGCAGGCTCATGAAGCTCAGCGTCATGAAGGGGTCAATGCCGCGGGACACGCCCAGGGAAAAAGCCTGATCCTTGGCAAATTCCAGAGAGCTGTTGACCATGATGAGGCTGTCCTCGCTCATGAGACCCGCAATGGGCAGCGCCACTTCGCCCAGCACCTCGCCGTCAGCCATGACGGTGATGCCGCCCTTGTTCTCCACGATGCGGTTGGCGGCGGCGGCCATTTCGGTCTCGCTGGCGCCCACCACGATGATGTTATGGGAGTCGTGGGAGATGCTGGTGGCCACAGCGCCCCGCTTGAGGCCGTAGCCCTTGATATAGCCGATGCCGATGTGGTGGGTGTTCTTGTGCCGCTCAATGACAGCGATCTTGAGAATGTCCTTTTCCACGTCGATCTTGTCGGCGTAGCCGGCGTCCTCGGAGACGATCTCGCCGGGAATGAGACCGATGACGCCTCTGGGGCGGCTGTCGTCAAAGTCCGTGGCGGAGAGGTGTCCCAGATGGAAGGTGTCGTGGGCTCGCTGCACCAGATAGGGATCGATCTCCGGCGCGTCAAAATCCTTTACCTCGCCGTCAAACATCAGTTTGCCGCGCTTGTAGACCATTTCAATGTTGAAATCCTGGAAGTTGTCGATGATGACAAAGTCGCCCAGGTAGCCGGGCGCGATGGCACCGCGGTTGTTCAGCAGGAAGTAGCGGGCGGCGTTGTGGCAGGCCGCGCGGATGGCAATGATGGGGTCCACGCCGAAGCGGATGGCTTCTTTGACGATGTAGTCGATGTGACCCTTTTCCAGCAGGTCGCTGGGGTGCTTGTCATCGGTGCAGAACATGCAGCGCTCGATGTATTTGTCGCACAGCAGCGGTACCAGCGCCTCCAGATTGCGGGCGGCGGTCCCCTCGCGGATCATAATGAACTGGCCGCGCTGCAGCTTGGCGATGGCGTCGTCCAGGTCGGAGCACTCGTGGTCGGAGTAGACGCCGGCGGCGACGTAGGCGTTGAGGTCATTGCCCAGCAGACCGGGGGCGTGGCCGTCGATCTTCTTGTGGTGGGCCTGGGAAGCTACGATCTTGGCCACCACTTCAGAGTCGTTGTGAATAACGCCGTAGGCGTTCATCATCTCGGCCAGGCCCTGCACTCTGGGGTGTTCATAGAAGGAATCAATGGCCCGGTAGTCCAGATTGGCGCCGGCCTCGTCCATGGGCGTGGCGGGGACGCAGGAGGGCAGCATGAACCGTACATCCACCGGCAGGTTTTCCGTGCCTTGGAGCATATAGTCGATGCCGTCGGTACCCATGACGTTGGTGATCTCATGAGGATCGGTGATAACGGTGGTGGTGCCGTGGGGCAGCACCGCCTTGGCAAACTCCTTGGGCGTGACAAGCGAACTTTCCAGATGGATGTGGGCGTCCACAAAGCCGGGGCAGACGATCTTGCCGGACACGTCCACTTCCACCTTGCCGGTGTATTGGCCCATGCCAACGATCAAGCCCTCTGCCACAGCGATATCGCCCTGGCAGAGCTCGTTGGAAAACACATTGACGTAGGTGGCGTTTTTCAGCACCAGATCGGCTTTTTCACGCCCTGAGGCAACGTCAATGATCCGTAGTTTCTTGATGAGCTTCCGATTGATTTTCCCCGCATAGCTTTCGTTCAGAGACATAAGCAGATTCCCCCTTATTTACATGACGGCTTCCAAAATATATTTGATTTATTAATTTCTCATATTAACACAGCTTATATTGATTGTCCATGAAAATATGATAAATGTGGAAAATAAAAAAAGAGGTCACATGATATCATGTGACCTCTCCATAAGCTGTATTATTCTTTGACGGTTCCGTCGGCATTGAAAACAGGCAGAGGAGCCAGAAACTTGATGTCGGAGCGCTTCTGTGCCGCGCCCTCGGCCAGCACGGCCATGCGTCCGGTGACAGTACCGCCGGCCAGCGCCACCAGCGCTTCCATGGATTGGAGGGACTCGCCGGTGGAGATAACGTCGTCCACGATGAGGATACGCTTGCCGCGGATCATCTCGGCATCGGGGCCGCTGAGATAGAGTTCCTGCTCATGCTGGGTGGTAATGGAATGGACGGAGACGTGGATCGCGTCGGTCAGATAGACCTTCATACCCTTGCGGGCAATAAAATATGCTTTTGCACCGCTTTGCCGGGCCATCTCATGGATCAGAGGAATACTCTTGGCTTCAGCGGTGAGCATGTAATCATAACTGTCCGGATCGGCGAGCTTCAGCAGATCTCTGGCGCAGGCAACCGTCAGATCGGCGTCGCCAAACAGGATAAAAGCACCAATATAAAGAGAATCTGACACCTTGCAGATGGGCAGATCGCGTTGAAGACCGGCAACAGTAATCGGATAATAGTGCATAAAAAGCCTCCTAAAAATTACTCCTTAAACATTATAAAGGTAATTTCCCAAATGTCAATAAGAGGAAGAGGAGGGGTCGTCGAAAATTTACAAAAGGAGTTAAAATTGCCGTTTGCTTTAAAGTAAAAAAGTAGTATGGAGAACCATAAAGAAGTGAAATTGTTAAAAAATCATCATATAAAGTAAAAAAATACCATTAACAAATTGCACAAAAAAGGAGGCTAATTTTGTACAGGCTTGGCGGCAGGAAATGGCCGCAAACCTCTTGAGAAAAGAGAAAATTGGTGCTATCATCAACCATGATGGAAAAAGATACTAATCACGATCCGTCAGACAACGTCCGAATAGGACAAATTTTGAGGAGGCAAATTTTATGAATGCTTATCTGGCCAGCGTACTCGAAAACGTCAGGACCAAGCATGGTAACGAGCCGGAGTTCGTCCAGACCGTTGAGGAAGTTCTGAGCTCTTTGGAGCCTGTAATTGAGGCTCATCCCGAATATGAAAAGGTGGATCTGCTCAATCGCATGGTCGAGCCTGAGCGTATGTTTACTTTCCGCGTTGTCTGGTGCGACGATGCCGGCAAGTGGCACACCAACATTGGCTATCGCTGCCAGTTCAACGGCGCTATCGGGCCCTACAAGGGAGGCCTGCGCTTCCAGAAGAATGTGTATCCCGGCATTATCAAGTTCCTGGGCTTTGAGCAGGTGTTCAAAAACTCCCTGACCGGTCTGCCCATCGGCGGCGGCAAGGGCGGTGCCGACTTTGATCCCGCCGGCAAGTCTGACGCAGAGATCATGCGTTTTTGCCAGAGCTTTATGACGGCTCTGTACCGTTACATCGGGCCCGACATCGATGTTCCCGCCGGCGACATGGGCGTGGGTGGCCGTGAGATCGGCTACCTGTTCGGCCAGTATCGTCGTCTGAAGGGCGTTTGGGAGAACGGCGTTCTCACCGGCAAGGGCTTCTCCTACGGCGGTTCTCTGACCCGTCCCGAAGCCACCGGCTTTGGCGCTATGTACTATCTGAACGAAGTCCTCAAGCACGAGGGTGAGGATATCAAGGGCAAGACCATTGCCACCGCCGGCTTCGGCAACGTGGCATGGGGCATCTGCAAAAAGGCCCATCAGCTGGGCGCAAAGGTCGTGACGCTGTCCGGCCCCGATGGCTACATCTATGATGAAGCGGGCGTTTCTTCCTCCGAAGAAAAGGTCGACTTCATGCTGGAGATGCGTGCTTCCGGCCGCAACAAGGTCCAGGATTACGCGGATAAGTTCGGCGTTCCCTTCTTCCCCGGCGAGAAGCCCTGGAATGTGAAGGTGGACGTGGTGATGCCCGCTGCCATGCAGAACGACGTGCATATGGAGCAGGCCAAGCAGATCGCTGACAACGGCGTGAAGTATTACATCGAAGTGGCCAATATGCCCACCACCAACGATGCTCTGAAGTTCCTGATGGAGCAGCCCGGCATGATCGTTGCGCCATCCAAGGCTGTCAACGCCGGCGGCGTGGGTGTTTCCGCTCTGGAAATGGCTCAAAACTCCGAGCGTCTGGTCTGGACCGCGGAAGAAGTGGATGCACAGCTGCATAAGATGATGGAGAACATCCACAGAGTATCCGCCGAGGCGGCTGAGGAGTATGGCCTGGGTTACAACCTGGTGGCCGGCGCCAACATCGCAGGATTCAAGAAGGTGGCCGAGGCCATGATGGAGCAGGGCATCTTCTGATCAAACACACCAATCCTTCATTTGACGACCAAGAGGGTCGCTCCTGTGTGAGCGACCCTCTTGGCCGTTTTCCATATGAGCGGGCTGCAGGCACATAAGAGGCTGCCACGGCTGGAAAAAGCAGAAAAAATGCCATTTTATGGTGAAAAAAGAGGATCTTTTTCCGCAAAATAACCGCGATAAAAAATTTCGAGGCCGCAAGACCCCGGAATGAAAAAAGGAGGAGCTGTTGCAATTCATGTTGCAGCAGCCCCTTTTTTGAAGAAAGGAGATAATCAGAGGTGGGCAATGATGTCCACGATCTCCGCGCCGATGCGCTCCTGAGCCTCCACGGTGGCCGCACCGATATGGGGGGTGCAGGAAACCATGGGATGGTTGTAAAGCGCCTTGTTGGAAGCGGGCTCGTCAGCAAAGACGTCCAGACCGGCGGAGCGAACCTTGCCGGATTCCAGAGCGGCCAGCAGAGCGGCCTCGTCCACGTTGGTGCCGCGGGAGGTGTTGATGACTATCACGCCGTCCTTCATCTTGGCAATGCGCTCGGCATTGATGAGGGCGCCGCCGTCAACGGCGGGAGCGTGCACGCTGATGAAATCGGACTTGGCCAGCAGATCGTCCATATCCACATAGGGAATACCCAGCTGCTCTTCGATGCCGGGCACATGGAAGATATCAAAGGCGATGACATTCATGCCGATGGCCTTGGCCATCACGCCCAGTTTCTGGCCGATACGGCCGTAGCCAACGATACCCAGGGTCTTGCCGCACAGCTCGATGCCCTTGCCGTAAGCTTTCTTTTCCCACTTGTCCTCACGAATGGAGTGACCGGCAATGGAAATATAGCGGGCGCAGGAGAACATATGAGCCATGGCCAGCTCGGCCACGGATTCGGAAGAAGCACGGGGGGTGTTCTTGACGGTGATGCCGTTTTCCTCTGCATACTTCACATCGATGTTGTCCACGCCCACGCCGCCGCGGATGATGAGCTTCAGCTTGCCGCCCTTGGCCTCGTCAATGTGATTGGCGCGCACCTTGGTCTTAGAACGAACCACGACAACGTCAAAATCGCGCAGAGCCTTCCCCAGCTGGTCGGGCTCATAGAACTGCTCCACGACCTCGTGACCCATTTCGGTCAGCTTGGCCATGGCTGTTTTGTCCATACCGTCGGTAATCAGAATACGCATAGTGTAACTCTCCTTCTTTTTTTTCAAAAGAGCGGGGTAAACCGCCATTTTTGCTGTTTACTTGTGCTCAGATTCGAATTTTTTCAAAAAGTCCACCAGAGCGACCACGCCTTCTTCGGGCATGGCGTTGTAGATGGAAGCACGCAGACCGCCCACGGACTTGTGGCCCTTCAGGTTGTCAAAGCCGGCAGCCTTGGAGGCGGCCACCACAGCGGCGTCCATATCGGCATCGCCGGTGATGAAAGGAACGTTCATCATGCTGCGGTCCTCGGGCACCACAGCGCCCTTGAACAGCTTGGAAGCGTCCAGGAAATCGTAGAGGATCTTGGCCTTTTCCTCGTTGCGGCGCTGCATCTCAGTGAGACCGCCGATGCTCTTGAGGTATTTGAACACCTTGCCGCAGCAGTAGATAGCCCAAGTATTGGGAGTGTTGTACATGGAGTCGTTGTCGGCGTGGGTCTTGTAGCTGAGATAGACAGGCGTCTTGGGGTCCAGATCGTCACGCAGCAGATCCTCGCGGATGATGACGATGGCCATGCCGGCAGGACCCACGTTCTTTTGCACGCCGGCCCAGATCAGACCGTAGTCAGACACGTTGCAGGGGCGGGAGAGAAACATGGAGGACTGGTCGGACACCAGAATGTGGCCCTTGGTGTTGGGCAGTTTGTTCCATGTAACGCCGTGAATGGTCTCGTTTTCGCAGATGTAGACATAGTCAGTATCGGCGGGAATGTCCAGATCGCTGCAATTGGGGACATAGGTAAAGTTCTTATCCTTGGAGGAAGCAGCCACGATGACTTCGCCGTACTTCTTGGCTTCGGCGATGGCTTTCTTGGACCAGGCACCGGTTTCGATGTAAACAGCCTTGCCGTTTTTCATCAGGTTCATGGGGACCATGGCAAACTGCAGCGTGCCGCCGCCCTGGACAAACAGCACCTTGTAGTTGTCGGGAATGCCCATCAGCTCGCGCAGATCGGCCTCCGCCTCGTCAATGATCTGCTGATAAGCCTTGGAACGGTGGCTCATCTCCATGACGCACATGCCGGTGCCGCGGTAGTTCATCATCTCATCGCGAATCTCTTCCAGCACGGGCTCCGGCATCATAGCGGGGCCAGCGGAGAAATTAAAAGAACGGTTGTACTTCATTTGTTTTTCCTCCTGTTTTTGTATTGTTGACGCCAAAGATCTTCCTCTTATTCAATACTTAATAGTATACGCCGAATAGGCTAGATAATCAACAGGCAAAATAAAAACTGTCAGCAAAACTAAAAAATTTTTAGCAAATGGGAAGCAAAATGAGAAACGTCCCCAAAGAAAAAATTCCCGCTAAGAGAGTGTTAACGTTGACAGAAATGCGGGAAAATGGTATAAATAGCAGGAAAGGCAGGAGACAAGCGGATGAAACAGTGGATGAGGGCGAAAATGGAGCATGCGGGGCTATATGCGGCGGCTCTTGGAAAGTGGATCGCCTTGGGCGGATTGATCGGTATTTTTGGCGGTTTGGTGGGTTCTTTGTTCCATATTGGCGTCCAGCGAGCCACCATGATCCGTGATACACACAGTTGGATCTTATATTTGCTGCCGTTAGGCGGCCTTTTTATTGTCTGGCTGTACCGGGTGACGAAAACGGAGGGCAAGGGCACCAATGACATCATCGAGTCGGTGCATTTTGGCTCCGAGGTGCCGCTGCTGCTGGTGCCGGTGATTTTTGCCGCCACCATTGTGACCCATTTGTTTGGCGGCAGCGCGGGACGTGAAGGTGCGGCGCTGCAGATCGGCGGCGGCATCGGCTATCATGTGGGCGGCTTCTTTCATCTGGATGACAAGGATCTGCGGATCGCCACGCTCTGCGGAATGAGCGGGGTGTTCTCGGCGCTTTTTGGTACTCCGCTGACCGCCACGGTTTTCGCGCTGGAGGTCATCAGCGTAGGTGTGCTGTACTATGTGGGGCTAATCCCCTGCATGACGTCGGCCATGGTGGCCTATTCGGTTTCCCTGCTGATGGGTGTTCCCCCCACGCAATTTCTAGTGCCCATGCCGGCGCTGGAGCCGTGGAGCCTGCTGCTGGTGGTCATTTTGGGGGCCTTGTGTGCCTTTGTCAGTATTTTGTTTTGCCAGTCCCTGCGCCAGACGGAGCGCCTGGTGAAAAAAGCGGTGAAAAATCCCTACGCGCAGGCGACGGTGGGCGCCGTGGCGCTGATTTTGCTGACGCTTTTGATGGGAAATACCGATTATAACGGCGTGGGCCTGCCCATGATCCTTAGCGCTCTGGACGGGACAGCACCCACCTGGGGATGGCTGTGGAAGCTGGTTTTTACGGCGCTGACCATTGGCTGCGGCTTTAAGGGCGGCGAGGTGGTTCCTTCGTTTTTCATCGGTGCCACCTTTGGCTGCGTGGCAGGCGCTTTCTTGGGACTGCCGGCGGGTTTCAGCGCGGCCATCGGACTGATCGCGGTCTTCTGCGGCGCGGCGAATTGCCCCATTGCTTCCATTTTCCTCAGCATTGAGCTCTTTGGCGCTGACGGACTTCTTTACTTCGCCGCCGCCTGCTGTATCAGCTATGTGGTGTCGGGTTACAGCGGGCTTTACAGTAGCCAGACGATCCTCTATTCCAAGCTGAAGGCAAAATTTATCAACGTTCACACCAAATAAAAAAATAACAGCAGTCTCCCAGGTCATACTAATGTTAGGTTTGACAAGGGAGGCTGTTTTTTTATGCTGACAGAAGTTTTGAAGGTGGCGGCCACGGCAGTGGTATCGCTGGTGGTCCTGTTTCTGCTTACCAAACTGATGGGAAACAAGCAGGTATCACAGCTAAATATTTTTGACTATATCATCGGTATCTCCATCGGCTCTATTGCGGCGGAGATGGCCACGGAGCTGGAGAATCCGCTGCAGCCGCTGTGCGCCATGGTGATCTACGCGGTGATCGCTTTCGGTATTTCCATCTGGACCAATAAATCCATCAAGGCCCGGCGAATTTTGGCGGGAAAGCCGTTGATCCTGCTGGATAACGGGCATCTCTATAAAGAAAATTTCAAAAAAGCCCGGATGGACCTCAGCGAGTTCCTCATGTTCTGCCGAGTGCAGGGATATTTTGACTTGGGGCAGGTGCAGACGGCGCTGCTGGAACACAACGGCGGCGTCAGCATTTTGCCGGTGTCCATGCAGCGGCCCGCCACCCCAGCGGATTTTTCCATGCAGCCCACCCAGGAGCTGATACCCACACCTGTGGTGATCGATGGGTGCATGATGTCAGAGAATTTGAAAAAGGCGGGGAAAGACGCCACATGGCTGATGCATGAACTGCAAAAGAAAGGGTACGCCACGCCGGAGGAGATCTTTCTGGGTATGTGCAGCGGCAATCAGCTCACCGTCTACCCCATGGCGGTCAAAAAAGAGGCCAGAGACCCCTCCGACGGCTGACAGCCACCATCTTTGATGCATAGAATAAAGCGGTGATGTATATGGGGGAAGCGGAATGGATCGCAAGCATCAACGCGCTGGCGGTGTCGCTGGCCCGATGTCTGACAGAAGAGGAACTGGAGGTGGCGGCGGCAGCCTGCACGCTGCTGGGTGACACGCTGGGTGCTGTCGTGGCCTATCGGTCTGCCTGCGGCAAAAAGGATGAGGGAACCGTCTGAAGATGACGGTTCCCTCATCCTTTTTCGCGGGGAGGGTGAAGAACAATGAAAACTTTTTGAATGATTTCCTTTAAATTTTATGCCCATTGACCCTTACCGGATGGAGACGTCCTCCACATAAAGCTCCCGGATGGCGGCGGGTGCGGCGGCAGCTTTGGGCGGTTCCGGAGCTGGCACGGGTGCGGCAGCCCTTTCCGGGTGATCTCGCTTTTCCAGGAATTTGGGCGCCACCTGGGGGAAGAGGGCCAGACTCAGCACATCTTCTTCGCTCTTGGCGATGTCCTTAAATTCCTCTTTGTACTTCTCCAGTTCCGGCGCCAGCAGATCAGCGGGGCGGCAGGTAATAACATCCTCAGGGGCAATACCGGCCTTGGCCCGCACCTCCGGGTTCACCTCACCGGGCAGCGCGCCGTATTCACCCCTGAGCATGGCCTTGGATTCTTTGGGGAAGGTCTTGTAGCGCTCCCCGGCAATGATATTCATAACAGCCTGGGTGCCCACGATCTGGGAGGAGGGTGTCACCAGCGGCGGATAGCCAAAGTCCTTGCGAACACGGGGAATTTCCGCCAGCACGTCATAAAACTGATCCTCTTTCCCGGCTTGCTTGAGCTGGGAGATCAAATTGGAGAGCATACCGCCCGGCACCTGATAGAGCAGCGTGTTGGTGTCCACACCCAGCACCTTGGCGTCCAGGATCCCAGCGTCACGCAGCCGCTGAGCCACCTTGCGGAAGTGGACAGCCGCCTCGGACATTTTGCCGAGATCCAGTCCTGTATCGCGAACAGTGCCGCGCAGCGTGGCCACCAGCGATTCCGTGGCGGGCTGCGAGGTGCCGTTGGCCATAGGCGAGAGCGCCGTGTCCACCATGTCCACACCGGCGTAGGCCGCCATCAAAAGTGTCATGTCGCCGGTGCCGGAGGTGTTGTGGGTGTGCAGGTGAATGGGGACGGAGACCGTTTCTTTCAGCGCCTTCACCAGAGAATAGGCGTCCATGGGCAAAAGCAGGTTGGCCATATCCTTGATGCAGATGGTATCGGCGCCCATTTCCTCCAGCTCCTTGGCCAGCTTCACAAAATAGGCTTCGTTGTGGATGGGGGAGATGGTGTAGGACAAGGTGGCTTCTACCTGTCCGCCGTATTTCTTGGTGGACTTGATGGACTGCTCCAGATTCCGCACGTCGTTGAGGGCGTCAAAAATGCGGATGATGTCGATGCCGTTTTCAATGGACTTGCGGCAGAAAGCGTCCACCACATCGTCGGCGTAATGCTTGTAGCCCAGAATGTTCTGCCCGCGGTAGAGCATTTGCAGCTTGGTGTGGGGCAGACCCTTGCGCAGTGTCCGCAGCCGCTCCCACGGGTCTTCATTCAAAAAGCGCAGGCAGGCGTCGAAGGTGGCGCCGCCCCAGCACTCCAGCGAATAGTATCCGATGGAGTCCAGGATTCCCAGTGCCGGCAGCATATCCGCCGTGGTCATGCGGGTGGCCGCCTGGGACTGGTGGGCATCACGCAAAATGGTATCGGTGATCAGCAAAGGCTTTTGCGATAAAAATTCCATTGACATAGCGTTTCTCCTTTTAACCAAATAGTGCCAGCAAGACACCGGCCGCAATGGCGGAGCCGATGACGCCCGCCACATTGGGGCCCATGGCGTGCATCAACAGGAAGTTGCCCGGATCCGCCTTCTGGCCCTCCACCTGCGACACCCGCGCCGCCATAGGCACGGCGGAGACGCCGGCAGAGCCGATGAGCGGATTGATCTTTTCCTTCAAAAACAGGTTCATCAGCTTGGGAAGCAGCACACCGCCGGCGGTACCAAAGGCAAAGGCCAGCATGCCCATGCCCATGATGGCCAGGGTCTGCACCGACAGGAACGTGGAGGCGGTGGCAGTGGCGCCCACGGTGATGCCCAAAAAGATGGTGACGATGTTCATCAGCTCATTTTGCATGGTCTTGCTCAGACGCTCCACCACGCCGCACTCACGGGCCAGATTGCCCAGCATCAGGCAGGCGATCAGCGGAGCCGCGGAGGGAACCAGCAGCGCCACGAATACCGTGATGACGATGGGGAAGAGAATCTTCTCCTGATGGGACACCTCACGCAGCGGCTTCATGCGGATCTTCCGCTCTTTTTCCGTGGTCAGAAGACGCATGATGGGCGGCTGGATCACAGGGACCAGCGCCATGTAGGAATAGGCCGCGATGGCAATGGGCCCCAGCAGCTCCGGCGCCAGATGGGAGGCCGTGAAGATGGAGGTGGGGCCGTCGGCGCCGCCGATGATGCCGATGGAAGCGGCCTGGGGAGAAGTGAACAGACCGGAGAGCCGGCAGCCCATATAGGTGGTAAAGATGCCCAGCTGCGCCGCCGCCCCCAGCAGAAGGGAGATGGGGTTGGCGATCAGCGGGCCAAAATCGGTCATGGCACCCACGCCCAGGAAAATCAGGCACGGATAGATGCCCAGCTTGACGCCCAGGTACAGGCAGTCCAGAAGGCCCACGGTAACGGTGCCGCCCACCGCCGCCTGCAGCTGGGAAATCGCCGCCTGCGTGGCGGCGCCCTGCGCCGCGAGCTGATCCACGAGTTCCTGGGTCACGGTGGCGCCGCCAAACAGCGACCACTGTACGTGCCCGCCGGCAAACAGGGCCTCGTGGAACATCTCCGTTCCCGGCAGATTGGTCAGAAGCATACCCACCGCGATGGTGACAAGCAGCAGCGGTTCAAATTTTTTGACGATGGCCAGATACAAAAGGACAAAGGAAAGCAGCATCATGATAAGGCATTTCCAATTGTCGCCCTGCAAAAACAGGACAAAACCTGTCTGGTTCAAAAACGAATTCAAAGCTTGCACAGGCTACCTCCTACGCTCAGCGAATGACGCACAGCAGCGTTCCTGTTTCCACAGAAGAGCCTTTGGCGGTATTGACAGAAGCCACCACGCCGTCGCAGTCAGACAGAATCTCGTTTTCCATTTTCATGGCTTCCAGGATCATCAGGACCTGCCCTTTTTTTACCGTTTCACCGGCGGCGACATTGATGGAAAGAATATTGCCGGGCATGGGGCTGACCACACGGCGCCCTTCAGCGGGAGCGGCGGGAGCGGCGGGTGCAGCGGAAGCGGCGGGGGCTGTGATTTCCTCCAGCTCTACCTCATAGACGGTGCCATTGACATTGACTCTGTACTTTTTCATAAACCTTCTCCTCTTAAGATATTTTCTTTACAGACAAAATACGGATGGCGGAAACATCGGTCCCCATATCTTCCGCAATGGCGGCAGACAGGGCGGCAATCAGCTCCTGACGATCGATCGTTGATGCAGGTGCGCTGACAGCTGTGCTTTCCGGCGGCAGAGACGGCTGCCGATCCCGGCAGAGCACACCCAGCAGCTTTGTCAGATAAACAATGCAGATAAGGCCGATGAAAACCGTCCCGATTCCCATCACGCATACAAATAAATTAGAGTATGTCATAAAACCTCCTTTTTGCTGCTCCATAGGGCAGTCAGCGTTTTTTGAATCAGCCGGAACAGCAGGGCAATGCTGTCCTCCCATACGCATTCATTGACAGAGTGGGCATGCTGAATATCGGCACCCAAGCATACCATCTGCATTTCCGGCGCTTTTTCCTGAAAGAGAGCTGTCTCAAGGCCTACCTTTGCCGTCTTTTGTAAAATGGGACAGCCGGTCAGTTCTTCATAAGACCGGCAGACAACTTCGGCCAGCGTACTGTCAGGATCGGTGTGCCAGCTGTGATACCCCGACATCTGGCCGTCAAAGCCGCATTGCTTTGTGAGGGCGCGGTGTTGTAAAACAACATGTTGCTCCTGTTCTCCCGTATCGCAGCGAAACATTACCTGCACCAAAAGCACATTTTCCCGGAGCATCACACGGCCCAGATTGCAGGAGCTGCTGACGGCGCCGGTGCCGGGCACTCTTTCGTACACCCCGTTTTCAAGCCGGGTCAGAAACAGCAGGACATCCTTCTGAAAGGCCATCTGCCACCACCGCGCAGGGCTGGCACATCGTCTGATAGACAAGGCACCGCTGTCCTGATACTCCGAGAGGAGTTTTCCCTTCCGCTCCCGCAGCAGATGGGCGAAATAAGTACTCTTTTCCGGTGGGACAAGAATGACAGCTTCGCTCTGGGCTGGGATCACGTTGAAACCTGTGCCGCCCCGGAAGGCGGATATACGCATTTCCGGCATATCTATGGAGGACAGAATCTGAGCCATCGCCTGCACGGCGTTACAAAGTCCTTTATCAATATCATCACCGGAATGACCCCCGGAAAAGCCGGAAAGGCTGACATGAAATGCTCTATACGAGGGCAAGGCCGGTTCTGCCTGTACCTTTTTGGAAAAGGTCTCCCGGCAGCCGCCCTTGCAGCCAATCAGCTGGGTATCTGCATGAAATCCATCCGTATTAATGAGGTAAGCCGCCCCGGCCAGCCACTCAGGCGGTATGGCCATGGCTCCCCTGAGTCCTACTTCCTCCGAAATGGTGAAAAGGACGCGCAGGGGGCCATGTGGGAAATCAAACCGGCAGACAAGGGTCAAAATGACCGCCACGCCGATTCCGTTGTCCGCGCCAAGAGATGTCCGGCCATCGCTGCACAAAACACCCAGACGGCGCACAGGCATAACGGGGGGATCACTTCCCAGTGAAGCATCGGAGACGGCCACCACCATATCCATATGGGCCTGTAAAATTGTCGTTGGGCCGCCAGGGACAGTGGCGGGAAATTCCGCCATCAAATTTCCGTCTGCGTCCTGCTCCACACGGGATGCACAGCTTGTCAGACGGTTTTTGAGATACTCGCTAAGCACCTGTTCATTGCCGCTGCCATGGGGAATGGCACAGAGCTTTTCAAACTCAGCGATAATTTCATCAACCAGCCGATTTGTCGCCGTTTCTTTTTCTCTGTTACTTCTCATTTAGCTTTTCCAGGGCGGCAAGTTTCAGGCAGGTGCAAAAAATGGCAACGGCCTGCTGAAGCTCCTCTACAGGGGGAAGAGAGGGCGCAATGCGGATATTGGAGTCATTGGGATCCTTTCCGTAGGGGAAGGTGGCACCGGCGCCGGTCATCACCACGCCGGCTTCCTTACAAAGAGCCAACGTACGGCGTGCCGTTCCGGGTATGGCGTTGACGCTGACAAAGTAGCCACCCTTAGGGTTTTGCCACGAAGCGATCCCCAGAGGAGCAATTTCCGCATTGAGCGCCTGCAAAACCGTTTTGAACTTAGGCCCCAGAATAGCGGCGTGACGCTTCATCAGCTTCAGCGTATGCGCTTTATCCACCAAATAGCGGACGTGTCGCAGCTGATTGACCTTGTCATAGCTGATAATCTGGACTCCCATCAGCCTTTTCATATAGTCCAGATTGGCTTCGGAGGCCGCCATAGCCGCTACGCCTGCACCGGGAAGCGTAATCTTGGAGGTGGAGGCAAATTCAAATACACGATCTGGATACCCGGATTTTTCGCACACGGCCAGCATGTCCGGAAAGGAAACGTATTCGCCCTCAAATTCATGGACGCAGTATGCGTTATCCCACATGAGCAGGAAGTCCGGCGCAGAGGTCTCCATGGCGGCCAACCGAAAAATGGTTTCATTTGAATAGATGATGCCGTCCGGATTGGAGTATTTAGGCACACACCACATACCCTTGACAGCCGGATCTTTTACCAGACGCTCCACCACGTCCATATCTGGGCCGGAGGAAGTCATGGGCACCGTAATAAGTTCAAATCCAAAGGATTCCGTCACCTTAAAGTGGCGGTCATAGCCCGGAGCGGGACAAAGCCATTTGACATTCTCCTCCCTGCACCAGGGGCGGGGAGAATGAAGCAGGCCATGGGTATAGGCCTTGGAAATGGTATCATACATCAACTGGAGGCTGGCGCTGCCGCCGACAAACACCTGTTCCGGCCGGCAGTCCAGAATCTGTGCAAACAGCTCCTTGGCACAGGGAAGGCCGGAGAGCTCTCCATAGTTTCGCACATCCATACGGTCGCACTGAAAATCGGAATCGCTTTTGAGCTGATCAAAAATATCGGACACCATATCAAGTTGCGCCTTGCCGGGCTTGCCCCGCGCCATATTCAGCTTCAATCCCAGATTCTTAAGTTTTTTGTACTCTGCCGATACGCGGTCAAACTCCTCCGCCCGCTCAGCAGCTGTCATTTCCTGATATGTTTTCATTATTGTTCCCCTTTCCTTCTGTTTATCCTTTTCGGTTATAGCCGGTCGTCTGGACGGATAAAGGCGCCGCTGGGCCTGCCCACGATCTCGCTGTCGGCAGCAATTGTTCGGCCGCGAAGAATAGTCCGCACCACTTTCCCTTGGAAAGTGATGCCGTCATAAGGCGACATTTTGACCACAGAATGCATCTGGGACTGGTGAAAAACGCCGCTCTTATCCATGTCAACCACAACAATATCAGCATCGGCCCCCACGCGAAGCGACCCCTTGCGAGGGTAGACCCCGATCATTTTAGCGGGATTTTCGGAAAATACCCGTGCCACGTCATGGAGAGTGAGCCGTCCCTTATTCACGGCGTCAAGCAGGATCAGGGAGGAGGTCTCCACCCCGGAAATACCCGCGGGAGCATCCCAGAGGCCTTTTGCCTTTTCGGATGCAAGATGTGGCGCATGATCCGAACAGACGCTGCCTATGGTACCATCCCGCAGCCCGTCCCAGATCTGCTCCTGATCCGCGGCGGTGCGGATGATGGGATATGTTTTCATAACAGCCTGCACCCGCTCGGCATCCCGGTCAGTCAGCGCAAGATAGTGGGGACAGGTCTCCGCCGTTACACGCTGGCCGTCACGCTGCGCTCGGCGGATTACCTCCACATCGGCACCGGCCGCCACATGCAGGATATGCAGATGCGCGCCGGCCTCCCGTGCCAGGTCAATGGCGGTGGAGATCACCGTGGTCTCACTGACGGCGGGGCGGGAACGGAGCATGGCGGCATAATTCCGATCAGGACTTGCCAGTACCTCCTCCGTCAGCACACGGATAAGATCGAAGTTTTCCGCGTGGACGGCCATGACTCGGCCGGTTTTGGCCACATCCCGGAAAATGCGAAAGACATCGCCGTTTTCCAGTGGAGGAATCACGTCCTGCATATCCCTGCGGTAATTATAAATCAGCTGATAGGTCTTGGAATGAATGGCATAGCCCCAGAAAAATTTAAAGCCTATGACGCCAGCCGCTGCCATCGGTTCAATGTCCCGGCTGTTCAGATCTCCCAGGCAAAGGCCCCACACGCCAAAATCCACATGAGCTTTGGGTTCGATACAGTCTACCAACTCATGAAGGCGGTCTACATTATAAACGGGTGGATAACAGTTGGGCATTTCACAGATGGTCGTAACGCCGCCGCAGGCCGCCGCCATGGAGGAGTGGAAAAAATCCTCCTTTTCTGGCAAGCCCTTTTGACCGTCCCGGGAGTGAACATGGGTATCGATAAACCCCGGCAAAACATATTTTCCGGAAGCGTCAGTGATCATTGCCGCCTCCCCAGGCAGTTCACAAGCAGAAATGGCGGCAATTTTCCCGTTTTGTATGTAAATATTTCCTTTGACGCTCTCATCGGGCGTTACAATGACGCCACCCTTAATTACATGATCCCACATCATTAAATTGACCTCTCTTTCCGTGCGCTCGAGCTTTACACGCCCATACCATAGATGCCCATGCAACAACTATAAAGCAATTTTACTATAGCATGCCTTTTGTAAAACAACTATAGTCAGTTTTTTATCGTTGTTAGCTAAAATGCGTATTTGTCAAGCAATTGTTTTTGTGTAAAAATAATTGCATACAAATCTTTACAAGTCATTTGCACTATAAGACAAGAGGGTAGGAGAAAGCAACTATGAAAAAGCTTGTTATCGCACTGGGCGGCAATGCACTTCAGGAGGCCGGACAGCCGGCTACCGCGGAGGCACAGCTTGCCATCGTCCATAAAACATCCCGCTACATTGCTGACATTATTGAGCAGGGCTATCAGGTCGCCGTGGCTCACGGCAACGGCCCACAGGTGGGACGCATCGTTTTGCAAAATGAAACGGCTGCCGACGTAACGCCTGCTATGCCGTTCGACGTATGCGGAGCCATGAGCCAGGGGTATATCGGTTATCACATCCAGCAGGGGCTGGCCGAAGCACTGCGCCAGCGAGGCAACGCCTCTGAAGTCGTTACCGTGATTACGCAGGTGATCGTGGACGAAAGTGATCCCAAGTTCCGGAATCCGTCAAAGCCGATTGGAAAATTCTACAGTGAAGATGAGGCCAAGGCTTTGGCCGCGGAAAAGGGCTTTGTCATGAAAGAGGACGCCGGCCGCGGCTGGCGCAGAGTGGTGGCTTCACCCGTTCCCGTGGACATCGTGGAACTCTCCGCGGTGGAATGCCTTTTCAACAACGGCTATGTTGTTGTGACGGTGGGCGGCGGCGGCATCCCTGTTGTTCGTGATGAAATGGGAAATCTTTTCGGTACGGCGGCGGTGATTGACAAGGATCTTGCCAGTGAAAAGCTGGCCGAATGTCTGGGAGCAGATACGCTGCTGATTCTGACGGCCGTTGAAAAGGTGTGCCTCAACTACAACAAGCCTGACCAAAAAGATCTTGATACCATTACCGCAGCGGAGGCGAAGGAATACATGGCGGAAGGCCACTTTGCTCCCGGGTCTATGCTGCCCAAAATGGAAGCCGCACTGAAGTTCGTGGAAAGCAAGCCCGGTCGCAGAGCAATTATTACATCTCTGGAAATGGCCACCGCCGCATTGGCGGGCAGGGCGGGTACAATACTCTGCTGAAAACACAGGATATTATAATTTATAGGAGGTAAATTCATATGGAACTCAAGGATTTTAAGGGGATGGACATCCTCAACGGTTATCAGTTCAGCAATCAGCAGCTCAACCTTATCATGGAAACGGCTGCCAACTATGAGCGCCGCGTTAAAAACGGCGAGGTAATCCACGATCTGGACGGCCTGCTGGTGGCCACGCTGTTTTTTGAGCCCAGTACCCGCACCCGTCTGAGCTTCCAGTCCGCTATCTGCCGGACCGGCGCAAAGGTCATCGATCTGGGCAATGCCAGCGTTTCTTCCCAGTCCAAGGGCGAGACCTGGCAGGATACCATCAAGACCGTGGACGGCTATGTGGACGCTATCGTGATGCGCACGCCCATTGCCGGCGCTGCACAGGAAGCTGCCGACATCGCTGTACATCCTCTAATCAATGGCGGTGACGGCGCCGGTCAGCACCCGACCCAGGCTCTGCTGGACATCTATACCATTCGCAAGGAAAAGGGCCATATCGGCGGACAGACCGTCACCTTCCTGGGCGACTTGAAGTACGGCCGCACCGTCCACAGCCTGGGATACTTTATGCAGCAGTTGGGCAACAAGATGATCTTTGCCTCCCCCGAAGAGCTGAAAATGCCCGCCGAGATCACGGCAGAACTGCGCAGCAAGGGCGCTGACATCACAGAAACCACCGATGTGCGCGCCGCTTTGGCACAGTCCGACATCGTCTATGTCACCCGTGTGCAGCGCGAGCGCTTCAGCGATGAGGCCACCTACAACCGCTGTAAAGGCAGTTATATCGTCAACAACGAAATGATCAAGAGCGCAAAGCCCGGCATCACGATTATGCATCCACTGCCCCGCGTGGATGAGATCGCCACTGAGGCGGACTCTTATGAGGGCGCCGCTTACTTCCGTCAGGCACACAACGGCATGTATTTGCGTATGGCGCTGCTGGGTCTGGTAACCGGTCGAGTTCAGTAATAATGACAAGTAAAAAGGTATGCATATCCCATACATGCATACCTTTTTACTAAAGAACTGCAGATATAAAAAAAACGGCGGTCACAGCCATATAGAAATCGATATAACAAGAATAAAAAATTTCAAAATTTTAATATAGGCTGCGGTCGGTATCAAACTGCGTGTGCTTACAACGGCAATACACCATTCACAATGGTAAAGTAGGTGGAGAGGATCTGAAGAAACTCCAGCGCAAGGGAAGACGGTATGGTATCACTTCTTTTGATCCAACCGATCTCGCCAGTGATGGAACAGTCCTTTAGCTTAAAGTGCCGCATGGTGGGATAATAATCCGTATTCTGGTAGGCGATCCGGTTCGTGGTCGTAATGGAATAGGCTTCGGATTTATCCAGAATATCACCTATGGTGGAACGTTCCGAAACCACAATGCGGCTTGTCTGGGAATCCAGCCCCAGGGCGTCGAGAACAGATGTATACGGGCCCAGCTCCATTTCCTTGAAGATCACAATGGGCAGATCCCGGATGGTATCTAGACTGATCTCTTCCTGCTCCTTGGGCAGCTGAAAAAGAGGACTTCCTTTTCCCACAATGACCGAAACAGGGCTGGAGCAAAGGCGGAAATACTGAAGGCCCTTCGTCTCCAGCTGCTTGAGGGTCATCTTGTGATAATGGCTGTACATGCCAATCAGGCCGATCTCGCAGACGCGCCTTTCCACCATATCCACTACCTGATCGCGGATCCCCTCATGGACTTCCATGCGGAAGTCCTGATTCTGATGACGGTTGAACAGCTCCGCAGCCGCGTGATTGATATAGCGATAGTGCATATGCGCCATGGAAAAGGCCAGCTGGTCCTTCTTGGCGGTGTAGGCCCCGATATGCTGGAGCTGTCTGAACTGCAACAGGATGATCCGGGCAAAGTCCACAAAGTTCTGCCCCAAAGGCGTTGTTTCAACCCCTTTGTTGGTACGCACAAAAATTGGATAACCGATTTCGGTTTCCAGCTTTTTAATAGACAGGGACAAGTTGGGCTGCGATAGAAACAAGTTTTCGGCTGCGAGACTGATGGAGTTCAGCTCGGCAATCTTGATGGCTTGTTCCAGCTGTTCGATCTTCATAATATCCTCCCGTATAAGCGACACAAACGGGCACAAAGCCCCTTGCATTAAATTCATAGTAACATATTCACAAAAACAGTCAAGGCAGAAAATATAAGAGGCCCGCCCTTTTACGGGCTGTCCACATCTGAGATAAGGAGATATGACGGTGTACGAAACGACAAAAGTCCTTTCCAATGAAAAGATTTGCAGTGGCGTGTACAGCATGGTATTGCAAACGGATAAAATTGCCGACGCCAGCGCGCCCGGACAATTTGTCATGCTGAAAGGATGGGAGGGCAATGAACCTTTCCTGATGCGTCCCTTCAGCATCAACACGGCTGATTCGGAAAAGGGTACCATTACCTTTCTTTACAAGGTGGTGGGCGACGGCACAAAGAAAATGGCCGGGCTGCAGCACGGCGATGCAGTGCGTTTGTTAGGCCCCCTGGGGAACGGATTTCCCATAGACGGTGGATACAAATATGCTGCCGTTGTGGGGCGAGGTATCGGTATCGCGCCCATGCGGTTTTTGGTGGAGCGCCTGACGGCGCAGGACACAATCGTCTACGCTTACCTCTCCGCCAAGAATGAAGATTTTTTGTTCCACAAGGAGCTGTTTGAAAAGCTGGGCGCAGTGGTCAGAACAACCACCGATCCCACTGTTCGGGTCACATCCTTCCTGGAACGGGACGTGGAGATCATTCCCTTTGACGCGGCCTATTCCTGCGGTTCCAACCGTCTTGCTCAGGATCTGAAGCAGCTGCACGACAAAATCGGCCTGACCGCCTATGTGTCGCTGGAGGAGCATATGGCCTGCGGCGTGGGGGCTTGCAAGGGCTGCACCCACACGGCTTATGATCCCGTGACTGGGGAATCCTTCTATGTACGCGTTTGCAAAGAAGGCCCCGTTTTTCCGGTAGAGAGGGTGGTGGGTTGATGTATCAGACCGATCTAACGGTCGCCATCGGCGGTCTCACTTTAAAAAACCCCGTGATGCCGGCATCCGGCACATACGATTATTTTGACTGCAACGCCAATGTATTTCCCATGAGCGATCTGGGTGCCATCGTTATGAAGAGCGTTCACCGCTATGAACGAACCGGCAACCTCTCACCCCGCATCGTGGAAACGCTGGGCGGCATGATCAACGCGGTGGGGATCCCCTCCTGCGGGATCGAATCGTTTATGGAGCGGGAGCTGGATCATTACTGCCAGCTGGACACGCCTATTATCCTGAGTCTGTCCGGCTCTCAGGCGGAGGACTATGAACAGTCGGTACAGATTGTGGCGAATGATTCCCGTCTGGCTGCTCTGGAGCTGAACCTCTCCTGCCCCAACGTGGGCTCCGGCCTTCCGTTTTCATCCGATATAGCCCTTTTGCGCGATGTCGTCACACGGGTCCGCAAACAGACAAAGCTGCCCCTTTTGGTGAAACTGACGCCCAACATAACGGACATCCGTGTCAGTGCGAAAGCATCGGAGGACGCCGGCGCCGATGCGGTGGTAGTTTCCAACACCTTCCGGGCCATGAAGATCGACATTCAGAAAAAACGCCCGGTGCTGGGCAATATTTCCGGCGGACTCTCCGGCCCTGCCATTAAGCCCCAGAACATGTTTCTTGTCTATCAGACTTACGAATCCATAAAAATCCCCGTTGTTGCATGCGGAGGCATCGGCTGCTGGCAGGACGCCATCGAGTATTTCATGGCAGGCGCATCCGCTATCCAGGTGGGCTGCTGCAACTTCACCAATCCCATGTGTATGGTGGAAGTAATCGAAGGTATAGACCAGTATCTCAAGGACAACAACTATACCTCCCTCAGTGAGATTCGCGGACTTGCCCATTAACGCAAGGACAGGACGTGATCTATATATCCCCGAGTTCCCGGTTGCCCGTTCCAAATTAGCTGTACCGCACAGTACAATTCAAGCTATTCAAAGAAGAATAAAAGAGAGAAAAAACAGGAGGGAATTTATGAGTAAAGCAACTTTGGAAAATAAAACAAATCCGAACCGTCTGGCAAGAAATATCATGATTGCCCTGGTTCTGGGTATTGCGGCGGGTCTTGTCTTTATGGCGATCCGTCAGAATGTGTCCGAAGGCACATGGAAAACCATCAACAATCTTTTGTTCCAGGACATTACCGCCGACGGCGCACAAAAAGCCATTGGCCTATTCTACATCGGCGGTCAGCTGTTTGTCCGCGCATTGCAGCTAGTCATCGTTCCCATGGTCTTTACATCCATAGCGCTGGCCATCTGCACGATCACCGACGCCAGAACACTGGGCCGTGTTTCCGGAAAGACGCTGTTCTTTTTCCTGCTGACTACGGTTGTGGGCCTGCTGCTGGCCTCTGTTGTGGGTATCATCGTCTACAACGCCGGCCTGTTCAACGCAAATATTGAGGGTCTGACCGCCACCTCCGGCAATACCGGTGCAAACCCCCTGAACGTTATCCTGAACATCGTGCCCGGCAACATCGGGACCACCTTCTCCTCCAACTCCTCCGTACTGGCCATCGTGTTCCTGGCCGTGGCCGTTGGCCTGTGCATGAACAAGTTGGGCGCAGAAAAATCATCCGCTTTGCACAAACTGTTTGAAGAGATCAACGACGTAATTGTGAAGTTCCTGAACTTTGTTGTGACCAACTTCGCTCCTGTTGCCATCTTCATGCTGCTGTGCCGTACCTTCGCATCTTACGGCATCAACTATCTCAAGCCCGCTATGGTCTACATGGTTGTGACCGTTGTTCTGCTGCTGCTGTACCTCTTCATCGGATACCCCCTGTATGTGGCCATCAGCACCAAGCAGAACCCCAAATACTTCCTCAAGAAGATCATGCCCGTCATCATGCTGGGCTTCTCCACCTCCTCCAGTGCCGCTACGCTGGCTCTGAACTACGAGACCACTACTAAGCGTCTGGGCGTTGACTCCACCATTGCTTCCTTTGTCCTGCCTCTGGGCATGACCGTCAACATGGACGGTACTGCCATCATGCAGGTAGTTGCCACCCTCTTCATCGCCGGCTGCGCTGGATTCAAGGTGACACTGGGCGGCGTTATTCTGATCGGTGCTCTGGCTCTGGTTGCCTCTGTGGGCACGCCTGCCGCACCCGGTGCCGGCGCTGTGGTTCTGTTCACCATCCTGTCCGGTATCGGCCTTACCAGCGACGCCGCTCTTCTGGCCTACACCCTGATCCTGGCTATTAACCGTCCTATCGAAATGCTTGTCACCGCCCTGAACGTAGTGGGTGACGCAACTACCTGTATGTATGTCAGCAAGAGCGAGAATCTGCTGAACACGGAAGTTTACGAGGAGAAGTAAGGCTTCCGGATCATAAAACGCTTTCTCCCTTTGAATAGCTCTGATTTGAACGACAACAACATAAAGCGGCCGGAAACAAGACATCTATCCTGCTTCCGGCCGCTTTTTTGCTGTATTGCGGGCATCGCCGCATCAGCGGGGCACAACTTACTGCTCGATCACGCTTTTTTGGTAATCCTTCCAGTATAGAACCTTATGCTCAATCAGTTCCGATATAAAGTACAGCAAAAGGCCAATCAAACTCAGCAGAATGACAGCATTCAAAATCAGCTTGATATCGTAGGTTTCGCTGCCCAGCGTCAGCAGATAGCCCAACCCCGCCTTGGCCCCGATCATTTCTCCGATGACGGCGCCGGTCATGGCCTGAGTCAAGGCAAGCTTGACGCCGGAGAGCATTATCTCCATAGAATAGGGCAGTTCAACCTTGGAAAACACCTGCCAGCGGCTGGCCTTGAGAACCTTCATCAGGCTATACATGTTATCGTCTATTGACCGAACGGCCACAACTTCGTTGATCATTATGGGAAAGGATACCACCAGGATAACCAACGCCGCCTTGGATTTGATGCCCAGCCCCATCCAGAGAATAAACAGCGGCGCCAATGATATTTTAGGCGCTGTCTGCAAAATCACAACAAAGGGCATAATCAACTTCTCAATAAAGCGGACTTTTGCCATGATATACCCCAGAACCAGACCGATAGCAATACCGATGGCTGTACCCAGCAGGATTTCCTGCATGGTTACGGCAATGTGGCGGTAAATATCGTTCTTGCCAAACAGATCCACCATGGATTTGAAAAGGGTCAGCGGACCTGGCAGCAGATAATCGGGTAGTCCTGCCGCGTATTTATAACCGCTCCACAACAAAAGCAGAATGGGAAAAAAGGCGACGGGCAATATAATTTTCCGGTATTTTCGATAAAACATGTGAACACCTCATGATCTCTCAGATGGCTGCCGTCAGCGAAATATTACTTAGCGGGGGTATAGAGCAAATCAGATGCACTAAAGGAGGTATCGATGATACCGGCTTCCTTGGAGTTGTCCACCAGCTTCTGCCACTTTTCGGTATTGGAAGCGCCCAGGCCGTTAGCCTTGGTGTAATCGCTCTGCCACAATGTGGCGATAAACACATCGTTGATGATCTGCACGACCACGTTGCGCTTTTCTGCAAAGGTGGGGGCATACTTTTCAATGGACATATCCACGGCTTCTTCGGTATGGCCGTCAATGATATACTGGATTCCCTTATTCAGCGCGCGGCAGAAAGCAGCCACCGTATCGGGATCCTCGGCAGTCAGTTTGTCGCTGGCAACCAGCACGTTGCCGAAAGAGGGTAGGAACTGGTCGCAGGTGATCTCGCTGGCGGCATAACCGGCGTTATTGAGCTCGATGGTGCGCAGCTTAGAGAAAGCAATGGCGTCCACCTGGCCCTCTGTCAGAGCGGTGAGGATAGAGCCAGTGCCTACGATCTCCACATTGACATCGTCAATGGTCAGGCCGGCAGATTCCATGGCAGCCTGCAGCTGGAAGTAGTTGGCGCTGCCCAGGCTGGTCACGGCAACCTTTTTACCCTTGAGATCGGCAGGGGTCTTGATGCCGGAATCGGAGCCAAAGATAATGGCGCCCAAACCTTCCTGATAGGTAGTGTGAACAACCTTTACGGGGATTCCCTGGGATTTGGCTGCCACCACGGCGTCAGCGTTGGGGAAACCGAACTCTACGTTGCCGGAAGCCACGTTCTTCACGATGTCAGCCGCAGCCGCATAATAGAATTCCACGTTCAAACCTTCTTCGGCAAAGAAGCCATTTTCCTGCGCCACATACAAAGGTGCATAGTAAGGGACGGCAGCGCCATCGATCTGAATAGAAACCGTTTTGGGCTCCTTGGGTGTGTCCGTCTTCGGGGTTTCAGACTTGCTACCGCAGCCGGCCAGCAGAGTCAGTGCAAGGGAGAAGCAAAGAGCCAGTGCCAAAAATCTCTTTTTCATCTTTTTCCACGTCCTTTTTCATTTTATATCTAAAGGGCCAGCGTGTTTTTTCTCAGCCCTTCAGTTCTTTTGACAGGTAAGTCTGCCACAGGTGCCGCGCGCCCAGAAGGGCGATCCGACACATTTGTTTCTGTTCTTCCGTGTTGTCCACCAGCCACTGATCCGTAATGCGGTTGCAGTGAACAGAGCAAATGCTGCCGGACAGGACACCGCTTAGCGCGGCCAGAGTAAAAATCGTTTCCGCTTCCATCTCCATATTAATGACCCGCAGCTTGCGATAGTGTTCAATCACGGCTTCGGCATCGTAATCGTTTTCAAAAGGTAGGGCCCGCCCCTGTCCGTGATAGAAAGAGGCAATAGAAGCACAGATACCCACGGTATAAGTCTGGTTCAACTCCTCGCAGGCCTGCTTCAGGCAGTCCACCACCTCAAAAGAAGCAATGGCCGGATATTCAGGCGGCGCATAAAAGGCGGAGGTACCTCCCTTCCGCATGGCGCCGGTGTTGAGAATCATGGAACCACAGGGAATATCCGCCTGAATGGCGCCGGTACCGCCGATGCGGATCAAAGCTTTGGCACCCAGCGCAATAAGCTGGGCCACGGCAATTTCCGTAGAGGGCGCGCCGATGCCGGTGGAGCACACAGTCACGGGAACGCCCTGATAAAAGCCGGTCCCCACCGTATACTCCCGATTGGAGCTGACCAGGCGGAAATTTTCCAGCAGATCGGAGAAAAGGGCCACACGGCCAGGATCGCCGGGGAGTAAAACAATAGGGGCGATGTCCTTCTTGGTGCACAACAGGTGCGGCATCTTTCCATCAACCTCAGGGGTGGAAGCGGAGGTAAAAACCATACAGTACGTCGCATGGGGCGGGGCCGCCATGCGCTCCTTTCCAGAATGTAGAAAATAAAGGGTTATGCCTGTTGAGACGTATGCCAGTTCAACAGCCGTTGTTCCAAAACATTGATAACTTCATAAGTGAAAATACCCAGCAGGATGGTGACCACAATGCCGGCCAGCAACATGGAGGTGTTGTAGGTGGAGGAGGCGTAGGTGAGAATATAGCCCAGTCCCTGCTTACCGGACATCCATTCGGCCACGATGGCGCCGATAACAGCCTGCACAATACCGACCTTCAAGCCCGAAAAAAGGGCAGGCAGTGAGTATTGCATTTCCACTCTGGAAAAAATCTGCCATTTGGTCGCTTTGAGGACCTTCATCAGGTTGCCCACATCCGCCGGAATGGAGTCGAGACCCAGCATCATGCCGGCCTGCACCGGGAAAAGCACCATGGAGATGATCAGGACCACCTTTGATACAAGGCCGATACCGAACCAGACAATAAACAGGGGAACCAGAGCGATTTTAGGAGCTGTCTGCATAAAAATCAGATAGGGCATAAACATATCGTGCAAAAAGCGTACTTTGCTGAAAAGATAGCCTAGCGCCACGCCGATGAGCGCGCCGATCAAAAAGCCCAGAATTACCTCATAGGTGGTCGTCCAAAGATGCGGATATACCTCCCCAGAAGCAAACAGCTTCACAAGGCTCTTCCAAACATCCGTGGGGGCAGGCAGAATATAGGTCGGCGGCATCTTGATGGCCACATAAATCCACCAGATCAGCAAAAAGGTGCCGATAGACAGTGCATATTCAGCAATGCCGGCGAGCGCTTTACGCAGCTTGCGGTTCTTTTTCATCCGATCAGCCCCCTTAGATATTTGCTGTATTCGGTGAAGGCCGGTGCATTGCGAGTATCGTTTCCGCGGGGGCGAGGCATATCAATGGAGACAATCTCCTTGATCCGGCCGGGACGGGCAGACATCACCACCACGCGGTCGGACAAAAAGACAGCTTCTTCAATACTGTGGGTGACGAAAATAATGGTTTTTTGTGTCTTGCTCCAGATTTTCAGAAGCTCCTCATTCAGATGATCCCGGGTAAGGGCGTCCAACGCCCCAAAGGGCTCGTCCATCAGCATCAGCGGCGCATCGTAAGACAGAGCGCGCACGATGGATACCCGCTGCTTCATACCGCCGGAAAGTTCCCGGGGCAGCGCGTCCTTAAACTCGGTAAGACCGGCTAACTCCAGCAGGTCATCCAGCTTTTTCTCATTTTCCGGTGTCCGTTTGTTTTGAATAACCAACGGAAAGTCGGCATTTTGGCGCACATTTTTCCAGGGCAGTAGAACAGAATCCTGAAACACAAAGCCCATCTGCTGATTGGCGCCGTCTCGGTAGTCAATGGTACCGGAGGCGGCTTTATCCAGGTTTCCCACAATACGCAGCAGCGTGGATTTCCCGCAGCCGGAAGGGCCAATAATGGAAATAAACTCCCCTGCCTTGATTTGCAGATTTATGTCCTGCAGGGCAATGGTATCCTCCTTGAGCAGATTTTTATAGATCTGACCAATTCCTTTTAATTCCACACTGTATTCACTCATAACTGATACTCCTCATCGGTCTCATTTCCATGATTTGATTAATTATTTGATGGCACGGGTAATTTCTTCCGCGGCGCTTTTAAGCTGCCGGATCTTATCTTTCAAGGCCGCCTCATCGCCGGTCTTAACGGTGGTAAAAGCCAGAGAGGCAGCAGCTTCCCCGTTTAAATCAAAAATAGGGCAGGCCACACCGCAGATGCCCATTTGCAGCTCCTCGTCAATTTCGGAGAAGCCCAAAGAGTGGATGCGATCCAGCTCCCGGGTCAGCTCCTCCAGCGAGGTTTTCGTGTAGGGAGTTCTGGGATTCCGATCCTCTTCGGAAAAATAGCGCAGCGCCTGGGTACGATCCATATAGGCCGCAAATACCCGACCGGCTGAGGTGGAATAAAGTGGAAGCTCAATCCCTATTTTGACCATGTACAGGCTGGCATCCTCTTTTTCCACGCAGGCTACATTAATCACGTGCCCTCGCTCCAAAACACACAGCACGATGTTGCGGTCAATCTGCTTTGCCAGCCGTTCCATTATGGGCTTGGAGCAGGCAATTAGTGCGTTGTTCTTTTCTACCCGGGCAGCCAAAGAAATAATTTTATAGCTGAGTCGGTATTTCTTTGTCTGCGCATCCTGCACCGCAAAGTGGTCATTGCGCAGACTGTCCAACAGCCGATGGGTAGAGCTGGGCGGCAGCTGAAGTATAGCGGCCAGCTCTGAAACAGAAAGGCCTTCGGGGCTGCGGCTCATGGCCTCCAATGCGGCCAGCGTGCGATCGACAAGCTGCATCAATTATCCCTCCGTTCATTCCGATATGCGGAATATTATTCCATCTAATGGGTTAATATAAATATTACTATGTTGATAAAGCCATGTCAATTCTCATATAAGCCAAAATTGACATTTCACTTTTAACAAATATTCCAACTTTAGAGAAACACCGCGCAGAAAACGTAAGCGTAAAACAGCTATAAAAAAGGGGCCTGCCGACGGCAGGCCTCAGCGGGTTTAGGATTGTGCTCCTGGCTGTAAGCTACGGCAGGATGCCGGGGTAAATTCAGATGTCAGCGTTTCATCCCAGTCAGGATCGGACAGGGCCAGCGCCAGTGCGGGGCTCAGAATATAGGTCAAATACCGAAAAGTACCCAGCCCGTTTTCCTTTGCGGGTTTAATGATACTGTAGATGACAGCACTTCCTTGCGCGCCGCCGGGTGTGTTCGCAAACAGAAAGTTTTTTCTGCCCATGACGAAGGGCTTAATACTCCGCTCTGCGCGGTTGTTGCTCAGCTCCAGCCGTCCATCCTCAAAATAGCGAATCAGATACGGCCACTGTTCGTGCAAATAGTGCAGTGCTTTTCCAAGAGCAAATTTTGGCGGTGTATTCTTTGTCTGAGGCCATGCCAACAAGGCGTCTAAAACAGGCGTTTCCTGCTTCAGCCGCTGTTCATATCGTTTTTCGGGCGTAAGCTTTGCAAGCTCTTTCTCCAAGGCAAACAGCTTCGTGCAATACTGCTGCCCCTCAAGGGTGGCAGAACCAGCCTGCTCCGGCTTTGGCAGAGCGTTCACGGCTTCATCAAATTTTCGCCGTGCATGGGCCCAGCAGCCAACCACATGGATGTTTTCAGGCAGCTTGTGGTAGCCCTGGTACCCGTCCGCGTGCAGCCAGCCGGAAAAGCCGGTCAGAAAAGGTTCTCGTTTTCCTTGCGGAGCGCATCATTCTCTGCGCTTAAAATGGAGACCATTTCAGCGTTACTTGTACCTTTTTCTCTGTTATTTCCATGGTTAAATATTGCGCAAAATTCGCTGTAAAGCCAGCATTTTCAAGCGTTTATCGACGTTATATCATGCTCCATTTGGGGTCCTTTCATGAGCCATCGGTATTGCTGCGGCGTCAGGGTTCGGACTTCATTTTCACGGCGTGGCCACTGGTACGCTTTGATTCTATCACATTTTGGGTGTTTGCTCTCTGCACTTCTATGATATTCCTCCACGTTTTCATTTTACAAAAAGCACCCTCTTTCACAAGCATTTTTGCATTTGTAAAATTCCGACTTAATACTTTACAAAATGTCAAAATTATTATATAATATGACTATATCGGCTAAAAAGTCAACTTACATTCATTGCTATCTGCGCAAAATATAGTAATTACAATATATATATATGAATTTTACCATTGAGCTCATAACCCGGAGGTCATAGGTTCAAGTCCTGCCCCCGCAACCCATAAATCTGGCAGAGGAAACCCTGTCAGATTTTTTTGTGACCGGAAACGAGGCCGTCGCCATGCCTTTTACAAAAGAAGGAGCCAAAATGGAATTTAAAGTGACAGACCACATTCAGCCTCAGGATCGGGCGGATATTTTTCAGGAGTTGCTGGCATACAACCTTGCCAGGATCGAAGACCGCAATCTTCGGGATCTGGGGATTTATCAGGAAGACGCCGCAGGGCGCAAGCTGGCCGGACTGGTGGGCGAAACCCACGGGAACTGGCTGACCGTAGAGTACCTCTGGGTGTCCGAAGTGCTTCGGGGCCGGGGCGTCGGGCGCTCCCTTCTGAAGCAGGCGGAAGCGGAAGCAAAAAAGCGTGGCTGCCGGTATGCTTTTTTGAACACCTTTCACTTTCAGGCGCCCGCTTTTTATGAAAAGCTGGGCTACCGCGAGGTCTTTGCTTTGGAAAATTACCCGCTCACCGGAAAACGTCACTATCTGACAAAGGAGCTGTGACTTGGGGAGTGGGTATCACGCATTGCTCTTTTATGGGAAAGAGACCGGTCTTTATAGAAATGGGCGTCCTGCGCGGCGGGCATGACGCCTTGGCAGAATTCTTCACCGCTCTGTTCCATTTTGCCGCGCAAAAAGGGCTCATCCAAAGAGGATGAGCCCTTTTTATTTATAAGGATAGGATCAGTTTGCGGCGCACATACCGCGGCCGCCACGGCTGCCCCAGCCGTTTCCGCCGGTGCAGGTGCCGTCGCCAACACCGCCGTTGCCGCGGTAACCGTTTCCATTGCTCAGGGCTTCGCCATTGCAGACGCCATTTTCGCCGCAGGCGGTCTCGCCACCGCAGCCAAGGCCAAAACCTCGGCCAACGCCGGTGCCGTCGCAGACAGCCTGATTTTCCTCGATAGCAGTGATGGTCTTGTCGGCCTGTGCCTGAGTCATGCTGCCATCCGCCACGCGGTCGGAGAGCTGATCCTTACGCAGCTCCAGAATGCCGTCTTTGAACTCCGCCAGCTTTCCGTCCTCCGACGCGATGGTGCCGTAGGTTTTTCCGGTTTCGGTCCGCTCCTCCGTCACACTTTCCACCGTACGTCCGGTGACACCCGCCGCCACCTCTGCCGGGGTCTTGTAGTCAGACGCCGCAAAGGCGGTGACACCGAGAAGACCGACGGTCAAAACCGCCGCGGCCGCTGTCAGTTTCTTTTTAATGTTTTTCATCATAGTTTCCTCCTGAAATCATCGTATTTTTGAATGGGGGTTGCTGTGATGTTAGAATAGACGATCTTTGCGGCAAAACTGTGTCTTTTCCCGTCCAATTTAAGGGCATTTTCCACTCTCCGGCGCCATAGGCACCGCCAGGCGGAACGTAAAGACCGCGCCGCCCTCCGGCAGGTTGTCCGCCGTGATCTCCATGCCGTGGCGCCTGGCAATGCCGGCCGCTATGGCCAGCCCCAGCCCCGTGCCGCCAGCGTTTTGGGCGCTGCGGCTACGATAGAAGCGGTCAAAAATGTGGGGCAGCTGGTCTTCTTTTATACCGCAGCCCTGATCGCTGATGACGATTTTCTCCGAATCCGCCGCAATGGCGACACAGCCGCCGGGTGGTGAAAATTTCACCGCATTATCCAATACGATCAAAAACATCTGCCGCAGTCGGCCGTAATCGCCCTCGAAGGGCAGCGGCGTCGGGGCCTGCATTTCCAGATAAACACTTTTGCTCTGCCCAAGACGGGCGGCACTGCGCCGGGCCTCTTGCAGCGGGTCCAGCAGGTTGATGGGCGCCATTTCAATGGCAAAGTCCCTGTTCTGCAGGCGAGACAACTCCAGCAAGTCATTGACCAATCGCTCCAGATGGCGCGCTTCGCCCAGCATTTCCCGGTGATATTCCGCCACCTTGGGACCGTCGGACACCACGCCGTCGCAAAGTGCCTCCAGCGATCCCCGCAAAACCGTCACCGGCGTGCGGAGCTCATGGGAGATATTGGCCGTGAACTCCCGGCGCAGACCTTCCAGCTTTTCGCTCTCGCGGCTGGCCTCTTCCAGACGCACCGCCAGCGTGTCCAGCGTGTCCGCCAGCTCGCCGATCTCGTCGGACTGATGCACATCCGCCCGGGCGCCATACGCGCCTCCCGCCAGCGCCGCCGCTGCCGTCTTCATCCGTGCCAAAGGCCGGGTGAACGAGCAGGAGAGCCACACTGCCAAAAGAGCCGCCGCTGTCAGCGCCGTCAGAAGGCTGATAAGAAGCATGAAAAGACCGCCTCTGACCGCCGCCGGAGCGTGATCCGACTGCGCCCGCAGCAAAACGCCGCCCATCACGCTGCCATCCGCCGTTGTGATGGGAACTCCCACCGCAAGAGCGTCGGCGCCGGAGGCCGTGTGCAGCGCATCACTGAAAGCCGTCTCACCCCTGAGGACCTGGGACACCAGCGGCAACAGCGCCTCCGGCAGATTTTCTCCCTCGATGCTTTGCGCCATATGCCCCATACTGACGGACAGCGGCGCCCCCACGGCGTCCACCATCCACACGCCGGCGTCCGAAACGTCGCCGATGAACCGGAGATACGCCATGGTGCCGCCCTTGCCGTTCATACCCAGACCCGAGGAACCGGGACTGCCTAAAATATCGGCAAGGGACTGGGCATAGCGCTGCAGCTCGTCCCGCTGCTTCTCCACAGCCTGCCGCTGCACCAGGGCGGCAAAGACACCGCCGATTACCAGTGAAAAGGCCAGCAGCACCAGAGCGAAATAGCCGGCAAGCCGGCGTGTGATTTTACTTTTCATCCGCGCAGCCCTCAAATTTGTAGCCCACGCCCCAAATGGTGCGGATGTCCCAGTCGGGGTGGGGATATTGGTCCAGTTTGGCCCGCAGACGCTTGATGTGGCTGTCCACCGTGCGGCTGTCCCCGAAATAGTCATAGCCCCACAGCGCATTGAGCAGATTGTCCCGGGAGAAGACGCGCCCCTTTGCCGTGGCCAGTGTCCACAGGATCTCGATCTCCTTTTTGGTCAGCAGGAGCGCGCGGCCGTCAATGGAGGCGGTACAGTCGTCCAGACAGACGTCAAGTCCGCCGCAGGTGAACCGCTGCGCCTGCCCTGCGCTCCGGCCCAGACGGCGCAGCACCGCCTTGACGCGGGCCATGACCTCTCCGGGGGAAAAAGGCTTGACAATATAATCGTCGGCGCCGATTTCAAGGCCCATGATCTTCTCAAAGTCCTCGCCCCGGGCTGTGATCATCAAAATGGGCACGTTGGAATCACGGCGGATCTCCCGGCAGACGGAAAAGCCGTCCTTTTCCGGCATCATCACGTCCAGCAAAAGCATATCCGGTTTCTCCGCCCGGAATTTTTCCATTGCCTCCCGGCCATCCCAGGCTACACTCACCGCAAAGCCCTCTTTGGCGGCATATTCACCGAGAATGGAGGTAATCTGTTTGTTGTCGTCGGCGATCAGCAGTTTTTGCATGGAGACACCTCCTCTTTTTATTTACAATATAACAGGTAATTTTGTTTTTTCTGTGACAAACACACACAGCCGCCGCTCTCCCAGAAACGACGCCGCCTTTTCTTTTTTCGCGCCGTATGGTAGGATAAAAGCATCTGACAGCAGAGGAGGTTCCCTCTATGCGCACAAAGAAAGCAGGCGCCGCCTTTTCCATCATTATTTTACTTCTTGTGGCCGCTTACTTCATTGCCACAGATCAAACAGGCATCCGTGTGACGCTGGAAGAGGACAGGCTCTCTGTGAAGGCGCTGTCTTTCAGCGAGACCGTCCTGTACGCCGACATCGAAAGCATCAGCACCGCCTCCGACATCGACTGTGGCACCAGAACATTGGGAAGCGACACCATCAGCATCAAAACCGGCACCTTCCGCGCGCCCCGGTTCGGCAGCTATCGGTGCGCGGTGGTCTCGGCGCAAAAAGAGGTCATCATCGTCAAAAAACACGATGGCAGCTATCTGGTGTTCAATACAAAAGACAGCGGCCGGCTTTCCCTTCTGGCAGACCGGCTGCGGCAGGCCGTTTCCTCCCAGGCTGCCAGCTGAGAAATAAAACTTTTAAAAAAAGGGATTGACATTGACGCGGCGTCATCGTTTATCCTTTCTGGTGAGGTGAAGATCAGTGGAATACACAGTGAACAAGCTGGCGGCTCTTTCCGGCGTGAGCAAGCGCACCCTGCACTACTATGACGCCATCGGGCTGCTGGCCCCCCGGCGCGCAGCCGACAACGGCTATCGCATTTACGGTTCGCAAGAGGTGGATCGTTTGCAGCAGATCCTCTTTTACCGGGCGCTGGACATTCCTCTGGAGGAGATCGGCCGCCTGCTCTCGGCTCCGGATTTTGACAGGGAAAAGGCTCTGGAAGCGCACCTGTCGGCGCTTTTGGAAAAGCGGGCAGAGCTGGAGGCGCTAATTGGCAACGTCACCAAAACCATCTGTTCCATGAAAGGAGAAACGATGATGACAGATCAGGAAAAATTTGAGGGATTCAAGCAAAAAATGCTCTCTGACAACGAAGAAGCCTACGGCGACGAGGTGCGAAGCCGCTACGGCGACGAGGCTGTGGACGCTTCTTATGCCAAGGTGGCCGGTATGTCAGAAGAACAGTGGCAAAAAAGCCAGGCGCTCAGCGCCGCCATTAATCAGTCGCTAAAAGAGACGTTTGACAGCGGCGATCCCGCCTGCGAGGCGGCCCGGCGGGCCTGTGATCTCCACAGGCAGTGGCTGTGCCTGTTCTGGAAAGACGGCACATATTCAAAAGAGGCCCATAAAGGACTGGCGGAAATGTATGCCGCCGATCCCCGGTTTGCGGCCTATTACGACCGCGTCGCACCCGGCTGCGCCCGGTTCTTTCGGGACGCCATCGCGGTCTACTGCTCCTGACGTTCTTTCCGGAAAGCGGACAGCGCAAGGCTGTCCGCTTTCTTTTTGAAATAAGTCTCTTTGGCCGTATTTTGCGGGGCCGCAAAATACGGCGGCAAAACAGGGAACCTTTTCAACCGTCCATCCGTCATTTAGAATAGTGAGTGCGGCGCTGACATAGTAAGATTAAAAAGTGCCTATAAATTTCTTTTGATTTTCTTAATTTTTGAATTTTCTGTAAAATACGTTTGAAAATTAAGAATCAAGACCCTGTTTTTTCTTGACAAGCAGGGTAAAAAGTGATATAACTTACATTTGCACAGAGGTGTTTTCAGGCGCATCGTTGCGCCCATTGGCAGTAAGATGGTTCGTGCGGTCGGTATCCGCGCGGAATATTTCACCCGTTGGGTGATGTTGTATAAGGAGTCTCGTCTATGGTCTTTTCTCATCACGATCTGGACGCCGTTCAGAGAAAGGGTTTGCAGGGGAGCATTTACCGTATTTTTTCTCGTGTTTCACAGCATGTGGAGCATTTTTGGAATAGCAAATGGTATTTTATTTCTCTGCTTTTTGCTTCTTCCGTTTTTTTGATCACAGGGAAAACGGTGGCTGGCGTACTGTTTCTTTTGATGGCCACCACAATTTTTTTGGCGTTTTGTTCCGATTTTCTGGCGTCGGTTTTGCCTTTCTTTCTGATGTTTGAAATGGCGGCGCCGCAGTATGACAATCTGAACGTTTTCGTTCCCCTGGTGTTTGCGGCTTTTCCGTTTTTTGCCGCGCTGATCCTGCATTTGATTGTCTGGCCTGCCACCCCCAAAGTGGGACGCAGCAGCCAGGGACTGGTGCTTGTGTCGCTGGCCACCGTTTTGGGCGGCTGCGACGTGATGACCTATCAGCAGTACACAAAGCCGCTGTCCCTTTATTATTCCCTGGGTCTGGGCGTGGGCATGCTGCTTTTATACCTGCTGTACCGATCCAGAATCTCCGTGCGGCAGGATTACAATCTGTATGATCGGTTTGCCTCCATTTTTTATGTGATGGGCGCTTTCATGGTGGTCATGGTCATGCTTGTTTACATATGGAACTGGCAGACCTTCTGGGAGACCCGCAGCAGCATCGACTTTTCCTACCGCAATTTCTGCGCCACGATCCTGCTCACCACGCTGCCGATGCCGTTTTATTTTGCCCTGCAAAACAAGAAGCATCTCATCTCCGCAGCGTTTTTCGGGCTGGGTCTGCTGTTTACTGGCAGCCGCAGCGCCCTTCTCTTCGGTGCTGTGACGCTGGCGCTGTGCTGCATCTATATGGTGCGGTTCCACGCTTTGTCCAAAAAAGTGGTGCTGGGCCTGTTTGGTGTGGGCGCCGCCTTCTTCTGCCTTGTTGGTTCCCAGTGGGTGGCCGGCCGCATCCAGAGCGGCGGATGGATCTCCATCAATGAGCCCCGCTGGCGGTTTTTGATCTGCGCTGTCCGCGACTTTGTGCGCCACCCCATTTTCGGCATCGGCCTTGGCAACAACCTGCATGAGCAGGTGTTCATCGGCGTTGAGGGCAGCATGGTGTTTTATCACAACATGATTGCTCAGATCATGGGCAGCATGGGCCTGCTGGGCATTGTGGCCTATATGAAGCTGGTCAGTGACCGCATTCACGTCCTTTGGTCTTCCCGGACGCCCTTTACCGTGTGTATGCGGCTTTCCTATCTGGGGATGCTTCTGATCTCCATGACCAACCCCGGCGAGTTTTGCCCCTTCCCCAACGCAGGCATGATGGTGCTTTTGTTTACCATGGCTGAACTGGCCGCCGGTGAGCAGGCGGTTCCCGTGGTACAGCTGCTGCGGATCCCCGCGCGCTCTTCCCGCTCTTTGGCTCACAAATAACAAACAGACATAAAAACCGCTCCGGCCAAAGCCGGGGCGGTTTTTTCCGTATCAAGCCATCAATAGTCCACTTTCATCAGGCAAAGGCCCTCCGGGGGCGCTGTGGGACCCGCCAAGCGGCGATCCTCGGCCTCCAATATTTTTTGCACCTCATCCGGTGTCAGACGGCCCCGACCCACCTCCAGCAGCGTTCCCACCAGGATTCGCACCATGTTCTGCAAAAAGCCAGTGCCGTGAAAGGTAAAAAACAAATAGTCCTTCCGCCGGGTGATCTCCATGCTGTCCACCACACGGACGGTGGATTTTTTCATGTGGGGGTTGCCGCAAAAGCTGGCAAAATCGTGTTCGCCCGTCAAAAAGGCCGCAGCCTCCCGCATCTTTTCCAAATCGGGGTGGAAATCCAGCACCGTCACATACCGCCGGTCAAAAACCGGCTTCACCGGCCCGTCGAAGCAGGTGTAGCGGTAGGTCTTGCCCACCGCCTTATAGCGGGCGTGAAACCGCTCCGACGCTTCTTTCACCTCCTGCACGGCGATGGCGTCGGGCAGGTAGCGATTGAGGTAGTCCCGGATCTCTTCCGGCGGCAGAGCCGTGTCCAGAAGAAAGTTGGCCACCATGGCTCTGGCATGGACGCCGGCGTCCGTACGGCCCGCGCCGATGACCTCCACCGGCTTTTCCGCCAGCTTGGTCAGCACGCCCTCCAGCTTGCCCTGTATGGTCTCCCGTCCCGGCTGGCGTTCCCAGCCAAAAAAGCGCGTGCCGTCATAGGCCAGCGTCATCTTATAGTTTCTTTCCATGTTTACCCCGGCTTTCGGCTTTTGTTTTCTATATTTTAACAAATAAAAGAGAAAAAGTCCCGGTCTTTTCAAATTTTCCGGAAAACAGACGTGAAAAGAGGGAGGCCAAACAGCCTCCCTCCTGTTATTAGAGTTGTTTGACAAAGCAGCGGCGGCGCTTGTGCTGCTCGATCTTAAAGTTCTCCCACTGGCTCTGCACTTTTTCATTGGTTTCCAGCATGGGGCCGGTTTCCGCCCACTGAATCCCCATTTCCATGCAGCCCTTCATCACCTTGTTGAGGATCACGGCGTTGACGCCCATGCCCTGATGATCCGGGCGCACCGCGATCAAAAGCAGATCGATGGTGTCGTTTTTGTGGAACGCCTTAAGCAGATCTATCCAACCGGTGGGGAAAAGGCGGCCGCTGTGCTTTTTCAGCGCCTTGGCAATAGACGGGGCGCCCACGCCGAAGGCCACCAGATTCTCCTCCTCATCCATCACAAAGCAGGTGAGTTTGGGGTTGATGAGCGGCGCAAATTTATTGGCATAGCGTTTGATCTGCTCTTCCGACAGCTCCACTGTGCCGTACAGCGGAGCGTAGGCCACATTCACCAGATCAAAAAACTTACGGATCAGCGACGGATAGGCAAGACGGTTCTTCACATCGGCCACGTGCAGCTTCTCCCGCTTGAGCACATAATGGGCCAGCTTATCCCACCGGGAAAAGATGACGGGGTCGTTGGGCACATGGAGCAGGTTTTCCACCCAGTCCACGTCCTTGACATAGCCCAGCCGTGCCATATGGTCGATGTAATAGGGGTGGTTGTAATAGGTAAAGAAGCAGCTGATCCTGTCAAACCCCTCCACTAGCATACCCTCTCTGTCCAGATCGGTAAAGCCAAGGGGGCCGTGCACTTCCTCACAGCCCATTTCCCGGGCCCACTGCTCCACTGTGCCAAAGAGCGCGTCGCTCACCGCGGGGTCATCAATAAAGTCCACCTGAGTAAAGCGCATCCGCTTCGTATGCCACTTTTCATTGGATTTGCGGCTGAAGATGGCGCCAATGCGGCCCACGATCTCGCCGTTTCGGTAGGCCAGAAAGCACCGCGCGTCGCAATAGGCAAAGGCAGGGTTGCTCTTGGGGTCCCAGTCTGACAGATCATCGCCATAGGTGGCGGGAACAAACTGAGGCACATCATGATAAAGGCGATTGGGATAGTCCACGAACAAATGGCGCTGGGCCTTTGTGGCGACTTCCTCGACGGTAACGACCGCCTGCTCGGTTTTAACTTCCGTGATCATTCTCTCTCCTCCGGAATCCTTGAGTCTGGTTAAGTATACTGCGTCTGTTCCAAAAATGCAAGAATTGTCGAAAACGTGCGTCTTTTGGGGGCCGCTTGCAGAGAAAGTCTTGACTTTTTTTCACCTCTCGGATATATACTAAAGTAATGGAAAAAGAAGAACTTTTTTCTGCGGCGCCGCTTTTTGCGCCGTGGCAAAAAGATGCCGCGGCGACTGTTCCGCGGCATCCTTGCTGTCATTCATGTATCTTGTGGTAATACTCTTTGACGCAGGAGAAGGTCTTCTCCGACATATCATGTTCCATGCGGCAGGCGTCCGTATAGGCGGTCTCCTCGTCCACGCCGATGGCCATCAGCAGCCGGGCGATCACCCGGTGGCGCTCATAGACACTCTCCGCCACCGTGCGGCCCAGGTCCGTCAGCTCCAGGCTCCCGCCGTCTCCCATGGTGACATAACCGTTTTCCATCAGCTTCTTCATAGCGATGGAAACAGTAGGCCGCGAAAAACCCATCGCATTGACCACGTCGATGGAGCGCACTTTGCCGTGACGGCACTGCTCCATCAGGATCGTTTCCAGATAATCCTCTGAGGATTCGGTCATTTTCATGTGTTTCGCCTCCTGTGTCGCCGGTTAAAGTACCAAAACGTGATTTCATTCATTATAAACCTTCGGTCATCAATTTGCAATCCTTCGCTGCCTATTCCATTTTTTAGAAAAGAGGCGACGCCCTTGACACTTTATTGGCAGGATATTCGTCAGATAACGGAGGCGGAGCTGCTGGCGTGGTTTTCCCAGATGTCTCCCCAGCGCCAGCAGGAGACGGCCCGACGGCAGGAAGCCGACCGCCGGCGCACGGCGGCGGGGGAACACCTGGCCCGGCAGGCCGTGGCGGCCTTTCGCGGTATGCCGGAGAGCGAAGTCGTTTTTCAGCGAACAGCAAAGGGAAAGCCCTATGTGGACGGCGGTCCTTTTTTCAGCATCAGCCACTCCGCCGATCTGGTCTTGTGCGCGGTGGACAAAGCGCCCATCGGCGCCGACGTGCAGGTCTTTCGTCCGGTGGGAGCCCATTTGGTGCTCCGGGTCTGTGTGCCGGAGGAGCTATCCTTTGTGGAGGGGGGCGCGCCGCTTCCGGAGCGCCTGACAGAGGCCGGGGCGCTGGAACGTTTTTTTTTCCTGTGGACGGCCAAAGAGGCCTGGTGCAAATACACCGGCGCGAGTCTGGCCCATCTATCCGATATCAACACGCTCGCCTGCCACGACGGCTTTTCCTTTGTCCGTTTCCGGCGGGAAAACTACGCGGTGGCCGTTTGCACGGAAAAGTGAGGGTGGGGCTGTGGGTCCAGGCGCAAATACCGGCAGAAAGGCGAAATTTTTAGCAAAATGCCAAAAACAGTGTTTATTCCCATTATTTTATCTGTTATAATCCATATGTATAGGTATGCCTTTTTATGGCGCATACGATTTTGAGGGGGGCTCATTATGATCAAAGTTGGTATTATCGGCTGCGGTAAGATCGCACAGGTCCGGCACCTGCCGGAATATGCGCACAATCCCCGTGTGCAGTTGGTAGGTTACTATGACAAAAATCTGGCCCGCGCGGAAGACATTGCCAAGCAGTACGGCGGCACGGCGTACGCCTCTTATTACGAACTTTTGAAAAACCCGGAGATCGACGCCGTCAGCGTCTGCGTGGAAAACCGCAACCACGCCGAGATCTCCAACGCCGCACTGTATGCCGGCAAACACGTTTTGTGCGAAAAGCCCATGGCTGTTACTCTGCAGGAATGCGAGTCCATGGTGGCCGCCGCCGAGCACAACGGCAAATATCTGATGATCGGCCACAACATGCGCCTGAACCCGGTGCATCGCAAAGCCAAAGAGCTGCTGGACGCCGGTATCATCGGCGACATCATTACATTCCGCACCATTTTGGGCAACGCCGGCCCCGAGGGCTGGTCCGTGGACGCGGGTACCTGGTTTTTTGACAAGAACAAGGCCGCCATGGGCGCTTTGTCCGACCTGGGCATTCACAAGATCGACCTGATCCACTATCTGACTGGGCAAAAGGTGGTGGAGACCACCGCCAAGGTGCTGACGCTGAACAAGCGCGACGACAAGGGCGATCTCATCGGCGTGGACGACAACGCGCTTTGCATTCTGCGCATGAGCGGCGGCGCCGTGGGCACCATGGCCGCCAGCTGGACCATTTACGGCAAAGAGTGCAAGTCCACCTTCCTGTACGGCACCAAGGGCATTATGCGTATTTTTGACGACGGTGGTCACAACATCGTGGTGACGGACAACAACCACAACGTCACCTCCTATGACATCGACTATGACGAAAGCTCCTCCGGCGTCATTGACGCCTTTGTGGAGGCGCTGGAAAACGGACACGAACCGGAGATCTCCGGCAGAGAAGCCCTTTACACCATGCGGGTCATCTTCGCCAGCATCCAGTCCTCCGACATCAACCGGACGGTCAGCGTCAACGAGTCGTTTATCTCCCATTTTTAATGTGACCTGATATTTTATGCAAAGGAAGCTACCATATGTTCCGTGTTGGCATTGACCTGGGCGGCACCAATATTGCCGTCGGTATCATCAGCGGATCCCATGAGATCCTCTCCAAGATCAGCGTCCCGACCTTTGCCGCCCGTCCCTGGCAGGACGTGGTGTCCGACATGGGCGACGCCGTGGAAGAGGCCACCGCCCAGGCCGGGCTCTCTTTGTCCGACTGCACCCAGATCGGCATCGGCAGCCCCGGCACCTGCGATTCCCAGCAGGGCGTGGTGGTGCGGGCCTACAATCTGGGGTGGTACAACGTACCCGTCTGCCAGACGCTCGCACAGCGCTTTCACGTTCCCGTGAAGCTGAGCAATGACGCCAACTGCGCCGCTCTGGGCGAAGCCGTGGCCGGCGCCGCGGCGGGCTGCCGGGACATGGTGCTCATCACCCTTGGCACGGGCGTTGGCAGCGGCATCATCATTGACGGCAAGATTTACGCCGGTATGCGCAGCGCCGGCGCCGAGCTGGGCCACACGCTGCTGGTACTGGACGGCGAGCCCTGCACCTGCGGCCGCCACGGCTGCTGGGAAGCTTATGCCTCCGCCACGGCGCTGATCCGTCAGACCCGACAGGCACAATCGGCGCATCCGGAGTCCCTGCTGGCCCATACCCCGCCTCAGAAGGTCAACGGCCGCACCACCTTTGACGCCGCCAAGGCCGGCGACCAGGCCGCGCTGGAGGTGGTCCACACTTACGCCCGCTATCTGGCGGCGGGACTGACCAATGTGGTCAACGCGTTGGCGCCGGAAATGATCCTTTTGGGCGGCGGCATCTGCAACCAGGGAGAGTTTTTGCTCTCCCTGCTGCGGGATTACGTGACCGAAAACTGCTTCGGGAAAAAGGAAGGCGCCATTCCGGCGATCCGGGTGGCGCAGCTGGGCAACGACGCCGGTATCATCGGCGCGGCCGCCCTGTAAGGCAAGCAGAAGGAGCGCCGGCGTTTGAAAGCGTCCGCGCTCCTTTTTTGACTGTCTGTCGCTATTGTTTGGCTGTCTGCCGTCATAAAGAGGAGGAGTGCTCATGAAAGCCACTTTGTTCGATCACATCAAAAACGTTTTCAGCTGTCTCATGTTAGCAGGCGTCTGGATCTATCTCCTCGTACAGTGGTCCAGCCTGCCGGAAAAGCTGCCGGGACACTATAACTTTGCCGGCGAGATTGACCGGTGGGGCAGCAGGGGAGAGCTGCTGATCGTTCCGGCGGTGATGCTTGTGCTGTTTATTCTTCTGTCCGTGGCGGAACGGTTTCCCAACATTTGGAACACGGGCGTGGAGGTCACCGAGCAAAACCGGGAGCGGGTCTACACGCTGATACGGCACCTGCTGACCTCTTCCAAGCTGCTGATGGTGGCGAATTTTTCCTACATAACGCTCTGCTCCGCCGCGGCGCAGCCGCTTTCCCGCTGGTTTTTGCCCATCACCATCGTTGCCCTTTTGGGGCTTTTGGCCTTTTACATTGTCCGCATCACACGCGCAAAATAACAAACAGGCCGTCTGTCTTATAACAGGCGGCCTGCTTTTTTCATTTTTTACGCCTCGTGGGCCGCGCGGCCCTGCAAAAAGGCTTCTCGCTCCCGGCACAGTTCCCGGTACAGCGCGGCGCCGCTCCAGCGGCGGTTGGTTTGGGTCAGCGCCGCTTTCAGCGGCAACGACACGCGGCTGTGGCGCAGACCCGTGAGAAAGCTGTCCATCAGCGAGGAGGAAAAGCCAGCCATCACCAGCATTTCTTCCGCCACGTCGCCTTCTTCCGGCAACAAAACCGGCTGGGAAAAGCCCAGCACCGCCTCCAGCGGCTGGCCATACGCCTCCGGAGCCACCGATCTGATCCGAATATCCAGACGGGCGCATACAGCCGCCACAGTATTTCGTTTTGTCTCCTCCACGCGGTATAACAGCACGGTGGGTTTCATATTCTTTCCGCCTTTCCCATTTGACTTTTGCTTGTCCCCATGATAGCATGAAACGCGTTCCTATGCCAAACGTATTTTACAAATATTTTAAAAACTCAGGTGAGAAAACATGAAAAAGCGTCCCTTACTCATTTGCACCGATCCCGGCATTGACGATTTTATTGCCCTTTGTTATCTGCTGCAGCGCCCGGAATTTGATATCGTGGGCATGGTGGCCCTCAGCGGCAACGTGGGGCTGGATATTACGGTGAACAACACGCTGCTGGCCGGGGAGATCTGCCGCCGCGGCGACATTCCCGTGGTGGTGGGAGCCCGGCAGCCTTTGGCCCGTGCCGGACGCGACGCCTGCAGCATTCACGGCGCCACCGGTCTGGGGCCTGTGGCGCGGCGCGCCACAGGCTCTCCCCTTACGGTGGACGCCGCCGCCTGGATCGCGGACACCGCCGGGGCCTATGACGGCCAACTGGAGATCCTCTCCCTGGGGCCGCTGACCGATATGGGGCGGGCGCTGACGCTGTGTCCCGACCTGCCGGTGAAGCATCTGATGCTGATGGGCGGCGGGCTATGCGGCGGCAACGCCACGCCTCAGGCGGAATTTAATATTCTGGCTGATCCGGAGGCCGCCGCCATCGTCTTTGATTCCGCCATTCCCCGCACCATGATGGGGCTGGATGCCACGTCCCGCTGTATTTTCCCCAAGGCCCATCTGGACCAGCTTCGCGCTTCCACCCCTCTTGGCCAGATGCTACCCGCCATGCTGAACTTTTATACCGATCTTTACCGAACGGTGAACGGCATTGAAGGCTGCATCATCCACGATGCCATTGCCGCCATCGCCCTGCTACACCCGGAGCTGTTCACCATGCAGTCCTGCCGCGTGGCTGTGGTGACGGAAGAGGGGCCCTTTCTGGGGAAAACAAAGCTGGCGGAGGGATCGCCCAATACGCTGGCGGCGATGGCCTCCGATGCCGCCGGTATCGAAAGCATCCTTACAGACGGCTTGCAGGCGCTTTACGCCCAGGGGATCTGACGGTATGCAACCATAAAAAGCAGAGGCAAAAAGCGTCTGCTTTTTTATGTTTCAGCTTGCCGCTGTCATTTCCTGTATTTTTTGCGCGATGTACCCGGCAAAAGCCTCATAGCCCTCCCGGCCCATGTGCAGACCGTCCACCGGCTGATACACGTCCTCCCGGGCGGCCTGGATCGGGCTTTCGGCATAGGCGTCGATCACCGGCAGGCCGTTGGCCGCCGCCAGCGCCAGCACCTCCGTCCGGGCGTTTTCCACAGCGGGGGCATAGCCGTCATTGACTTTTGAGGGGTCCTCCGTGGCGTGGGGCGGCGTCACCAGGAGCAGGGTGCTTCCGCTTTTCATCTGTTCTTTGAGCCGGCGGATCAGCGTCTGATAGGCATCTTTGTTCTCCGGCCCCAGCAGCGTCAGGCCGCGGTTGGTGCCTAGCATCACCAGCACGATATCCGCGCCCGAGACGTCGATCCCCTCGGTATCAAAAAAATTCAGGTATTGTCCGGCGTCAAGACCGCACTGCCCTTGATTCACCACACGGCAGCGCAGCAGTCCCTCCAGATAATAGGGATAGTTTTCATAGTGTATGGAGGAAACACCCGCTGTGGCGGTGCCGTAATCGCCCTCCGTCAGGCTGTCGCCAATGCACACGATCTCTTTTTGGCACACGGGCGGCGCCTTTTGCTCATAGGCCGTCAGATCGCCATAGGCGCATACACTTATCGCCGGGCAGGCATTCGCTCTCTCCGTCCCCGTAAAATCAAGAAAACGCGCATACACCGCGCCTCGGGGCACCTCGCTCCCGCCGGTCACGTAGACGCACTCTGCCGACGACGCCGTGCTCACGCCCTGCAAAAACGTGTGGTCTTTGTCAAAAAACGCCACCGAATAGAGTTGTTTATCCCCCGGCAATTTCCACGTCAGCGCTTTGATACCGGAGAGGGGGATCTCCTCCGTGCAGGCCCAGCCCGCCTTTTCCACCCAGCCGCCGGAGACAGCCGGCACCATCTGTTCGGTAAACGACAGCGTCAGTTCCTGTGACGTCGAAACAGACGCCGCCCGCGAGCCGCAAGCCGTCAAAAATATTAACAACAGCGGCAAAATGGCCGCCATGGCACGCTTCACGGCTGCTCACCGTGGCTGCCGCCGTCTTCATAAGGATGATCTCTGAGATACTGAAGGCGCCGCCAGGCACGGTACGCCACCATAAAGCCGCCCACAGCCAGCACCGCCATCACCAGTCCCAACGGGATCATCCACCACAAAAAGGCGGTCACTTCACACAGCCAGGAAAAGATGCGGTAGGCCAGCATTACCGACAAAATGCCGCCCGCTAAAATCAGCATCAGCAGCTCGCTGCTGGTGCAGGTTTGAATCTTTTTCATGTGATATTTCCTCTCTTTTTTGGGCATTCTTTCTTTAAAAATACGCGGTCTCTTTGCCGCGCTGTTTTTAGTATACACACCTGCCGCCGCCTGTCAACTGTCGGGTTTGAAAAGTTTTTGCGTAAACTTAGTGCCGTCTTTGCCCGGAAAAGGGGCGTTGCCCTATCCCGTGAAGGCGAATTGTGCTATGATAAAAAGGATCAAAAAATGCCCGGCGCAAAAGCGGGTCATGAAGGGGCCGCCGTCTGCGGGACAGATCCTATAAAGTGAGGGAAAAATTATATGTTTTCGTTGTTGGAAGAAGATCAGATCAGCAAAGGCCTTCTGTCGGACATCCGCGCCTTTCAGGAAAACCATCCCGTGCCGGAATTACTTGCGCCCCGGATCCCGGTGCCTCATTATGTATATTACGGCCGCGAAGTGTGGGAGGATGCCGTTTCAGCAATGCTTTGCGGAGAAAATCTGCTGCTGGTGGGCAGCAAAGCCACAGGTAAAAACGTGCTGGCCGAAAATTTGGCCAGTATTTTCGGCCGCCCCGCCTGGAACGTCTCCTTTCATGTAAACATGGACGCCTCCACGCTCATAGGCATGGACACCTTTGAGGGCGGACAGGTGACGTTCCGTCCCGGTCCCATCTATCGCTGTGCCCAGTATGGCGGCTTTGGCATTCTCGATGAGATCAACATGGCCAAAAATGAGGCGCTGGCGGTGCTTCACGCGGCACTGGACTTCCGCCGCTCCATTGACGTGCCGGGCTATGACCGCATTGCCGTGGACAGTGCCACCCGCTTTATCGCCACCATGAACTACGGCTATGCCGGCACCCGGGAACTCAACGAGGCCCTGACCTCCCGGTTCGCCGTGATCCGAATGCCCACCATTTCGCCGGAAAATCTGGAAAAACTGCTGAAAAAAGAGTTTCCGGCGCTGAACAAAAAATACACAGACCAGTTTTCGTTTCTCTTTTTGGACCTGCAAAAGAAATGTGAAAGCGCCGAAATTTCCGAGCGGGCGCTGGATCTCAGAGGTCTGCTGGATGCCCTTCGTCTGATGCAGCGGGGGCTGGAGGCCAACCGGGCACTGGACATGGGCATCACCAACAAAGTGTTTGACACTTACGAGCGGGGACTGATCCGCGACGTGATTGCGGCGCGGATCCCGGCCAGGCTGGAAACGGCCGCCCTCTTTCCGTCCGTATGACCGGGCAGGGCTACAACGCCCAGCAGCGGCGGGCGGTAAACGTGATCTGGACCACGGCGGAGAAATACGGCTTTACGCCCCGCTTTGTGGCCTTTGACGCCGACGATATGCCGGATTTCTATATGAACTGCATCATCGGCCTTGTGTATAAATGGTACGGTGAGGCGATGGTGCAGCGCCTTTTTGACGCCTGGACAGGTGACGCGCGGCAATCCACGCTGGACGGTATTGCCTGGCTGGCGCTGGAAAGCGCCGCTTACGCAAAAGAAGCACCAGCGCGACCCACGCTGTCGGAACTGCGCCGCGAAGCCGCCCAGGCGTTTTTTGACCGGGAATACCAGCGCTCCCGCCAGCAGTGGATGCAGCAGGATCAGCTGCTTTATACCATGCAGTCGGCTCGCTGGCGCACGGTGCTGGGCAAGGAAAGCCATATGCTGACGCCAAAGGAACGGCAGTTCAGCGAGACTCTTTGCTGCGGCAGCGAATGGGACGCCGTGGGCCTGGAGCGGGAGATCCGCCGGATCATGGCGCAGTATCTTGCCTTTGACGGCCACATCCGGCGCAAAAGCTCCTTTCACATTCACTTTTCCGGGCCGCTGGCCGCGCTGCTGACAAAGCTGGTGCCCATGCAGATGATCCGCACAGACGAGCTGTCTGTGCGTCATTCCACTCACACGGAGCAAGGGCCTCTGACAGCCCTGTCCCGGGCGCTGCGCGCCACGGCGGAGGATGAAAACGAAAAAGACCGGCAGTACATTGAGACCTATTTCGGCCGCTCCATGCTGGACGATCTGTCGTTGAGCCGAATGGAACAATCCCTTTGCACCGGCGCTCACTTTGGCTGCCACCTGTGGCTCACAGCTGGCGCGGCGGCAGAGCATCCCGACAACCGGGAGGCGGAGCATTTGGCGCGGCAGGCCGCCCAGCAGTTTGAAAAAAACCGGGCCGATTATCTGGCCAACGGCGATCTGTACCGCAGAGCTCAGACACGTCTGACAGAACAGATCCGCAACTGTCTGCTGCTGCACCGGCAGGTGGAGGAAACGCCCTCCCGCAGGGGGTATCTGGATGGCAGCCGGGTCTGGCGGCAGCCCACAATGGGAGATGACCGTGTTTTTTTACGCAGCAGCGATCAGCCGCAGCCGGAGTTCGCCGTGGATCTGCTGCTGGACGGCTCCGCGTCCCGCCTGGGCTTTCAAGAGGTCATTGCAGCCCAGGGCTATATTTTGGCGCAAAGCCTGGGCGCCTGCGGGATCCCTGTGCGGGTGTCCAGCTTCTGCTCTCTGCGGGGCTATACCGTGCTGCGGCTGCTGAAGGATTATGGGGAAAAGCCGGACCGGCAGAATCTGTTTCGCTATTTCGCGGCAGGATGGAACCGGGACGGTCTGGCGCTGCGGGCGGTGGGACAGCTGATGGAACAGGCGCAGGTGCAAAAGCACCTGCTGATCCTGCTCACGGACGCCAGCCCCAACGACGGGCGCCGCATTCAGCCCGACGGCTCGAACCCTTTCAGCCGGGATTACGGCGGCGCGGCCGGTGTGACCGACGCCGCTGCGGAAGTCCACGCGCTGCGGCAAAATGGCGTTCGGGTGGCGGCGGTATTTATGGGAGAAAACAGCGGCATTCCCGCGGCGGAAAAGATTTTTGGCCGGGATTTTGTCCGCATCCGCCAGATGGATCAGCTCGCCGCCGCGGCGGGAAAACTGATCGAAGCTGAGATCAGAGAGTTGTCGGTCTGAAAACTGTCGGTATCGCTTTTTTGCCGCTTTCGCCGGACAGCAATAACCTTTTTTTGCAGCAAAAAACCCCGCTGAACGCCTTTTTGCGCTCAGCGGGGTTTTTCTTATTGAGCTTCTTGCCGGAAAGCCGGCAGGGGAGCGCTTCTTACTTGCTCTCCTTGATGGCAGCCTGCGCGGCGGCCAGGCGGGCGATAGGCACACGGAAGGGGCTGCAGGACACATAATCCAGACCCACGCGGTGGCAGAACTCCACAGAGGTGGGATCGCCGCCGTGTTCGCCGCAGATGCCCAGGTGGATGTCGGGGCGGGTGGCACGACCCAGCTCAGTCGCCATCTTCACCAGTTTGCCAACACCGACCTGATCCAGTCTCGCAAACGGATCGTTCTCGTAGATCTTCTTGTCGTAGTAGGCGCCCAGGAACTTGCCTGCGTCGTCACGGCTGAAGCCGAAGGTCATCTGGGTCAGATCGTTGGTGCCGAAGGAGAAGAACTCAGCTTCCTTGGCGATCTCGTCGGCGGTGAGGGCCGCGCGGGGAATCTCGATCATGGTACCCACTTTATACTTCATCTTGAAACCGGCAGCGGCCAGTTCCTCTTCAGCGGTCTTGACCACAACGCTCTTGACGTAGGCCAGCTCCTTGACCTCGCCCACCAGGGGGATCATGATCTCGGGGATCATGTTCCAGTCAGCGTGCTTTTTCTGCACGTTGATGGCGGCACGGATCACGGCGCGGGTCTGCATGGCAGCGATTTCCGGGAAGGTGACAGCCAGACGGCAGCCGCGGTGGCCCATCATGGGGTTGAACTCGTGCAGGGAGGAGATGATGGCCTTGATCTGCTCCACGGTCTTGCCCTGGGTCTTGGCCAGCAGCTCGATGTCGGCTTCCTCGGTGGGAAGGAACTCGTGCAGAGGAGGATCCAGGAAACGGATGGTCACGGGGCAGCCTTCCATGGCTTCATAGATGCCCTCGAAGTCACCCTGCTGCATGGGTAGGAGCTTGGCCAAAGCGGTTTCACGCTCTTCCACGGTGTCGGAGCAGATCATCTCGCGGATGGCGGCAATGCGGTCACCATCGAAGAACATATGCTCGGTACGGCACAGACCGATACCCTGGGCGCCCAGCTCGCGGGCCTTCTTGGCATCGTGGGGGGTGTCGGCGTTGGTGCGGACCTGCAGGCGGCGGAACTTGTCAGCCCAGGCCATAATGCGGCCGAATTCGCCACCGATGGAAGCGTCCACGGTGGGCATGGCGCCGTCGTAAATGTTACCGGTAGAACCGTCCAGGCTCAGCCAGTCACCTTCGTGATAGGTCTTGCCGGAGAGGGTAAACTGCTTGTTTTCCTCGTCCATGACGATGGCGGAGCAGCCGGACACGCAGCAGGTGCCCATGCCGCGGGCCACAACGGCCGCGTGGGAGGTCATGCCGCCGCGAACGGTGAGAATGCCCTGAGCTGCCTTCATGCCCTCGATATCTTCGGGAGAGGTCTCCAGACGGACCAGGACCACTTTTTCGCCGCGGGCAGCCCATTCCTTGGCATCTTCAGCGGTGAAGACAATCTTGCCGCAGGCAGCGCCGGGAGAGGCGGGCAGGGCCTTGCCCATGGGCTCGGCAGCCTTCAGCGCTTTAACGTCGAACTGGGGGTGCAGCAGGGTGTCCAGGTTGCGGGGGTCAATCATGGCCACAGCGCCCTGCTCGGTAATCATGCCTTCGTCCACCAGGTCGCAGGCGATCTTCAAAGCGGCGGCAGCGGTGCGCTTGCCGTTACGGGTCTGGAGCATATAAAGCTTGCCGGCTTCCACGGTAAACTCCATATCCTGCATATCACGGTAGTGATCTTCCAGAATCTGGCACACGTTCTGGAACTGGGTAAACGCCTCGGGGAACTTCTGAGCCATCTGGTCGATGGGCATGGGGGTACGAACGCCGGCCACCACGTCTTCGCCCTGGGCGTTGGTCAGGAACTCGCCCATCAGCTTCTTCTCGCCGGTAGCGGGGTTGCGGGTAAAGGCAACGCCGGTGCCGCAGTCATCGCCCATGTTGCCGAAGGCCATGGACTGCACGTTGACAGCGGTGCCCCAGGAGTAGGGGATATCGTTGTCACGGCGATACACATTGGCGCGGGGGTTGTCCCAGGAACGGAACACGGCCTTGATGGCGCCGAGGAGCTGCTCCTTGGGGTCGGTGGGGAACTCCTCGCCGATCTTGGACTTGTACTCTGCCTTGAACTGGCCGGCCAGCTCCTTCAGATCGTCGGCGGTCAGATCCACGTCCTGGGTCACGCCCTTGGCGGTCTTCATGGCATCGATGAGCTGCTCGAAATATTTCTTGCCGACTTCCATAACGACGTCGGAATACATCTGAATAAAGCGGCGATAGCAGTCCCAGGCCCAGCGGGGATTGTTGGACTTCTTGGCAATGACATCCACCACCCGCTCGTTAAGACCCAGGTTCAAAATGGTGTCCATCATGCCGGGCATGGAAGCGCGGGCGCCGGAACGCACGGAGACCAGCAGGGGATTTTCATGATCGCCGAACTTTTTGCCGGTAATCTGCTCCATCTTCTCAATATATTCCATGATCTCGGCCATAATATCGGCGTTGATCTGGCGACCATCTTCATAATACTGGGTGCAGGCCTCTGTGGTAATGGTGAAGCCCTGAGGAACGGGCAGACCGATGTTGGTCATTTCTGCCAGGTTGGCGCCTTTGCCGCCCAGCAGCTCACGCATTTTTGCGTTACCTTCGGTAAAAAGGTAGCAATACTTTTTGCTCATAGCATTCCCTCCGAAATCTTTGTTGTATTTTGTATTTTTGAAGAACAATTAATTATAAGCACATATTCTTTCAAATGCAAGGTTTTTTTATGTTTTTTACTCTTTTTTTCCATATGCAAGGGAATTTTCAGGACAACTTCTACTATTAGGAAACATTTTTGGGAATTTGCCCGGAGAATCCCTTGCAGGAGCGCGTGTATCTGTGGTATACTAATTCCATATTGGAATTTTATAGAGTTCTATACGGAGATGTGTATGATGGTACAAAAGGAAAGCCAGGATGTCCTCCGTCGGATTCGCCGCGCGGCGCAGGCCGGCTTGCTGGGTCATGCCATCATTTTTTCTGGTCCGGGGGACAGGCTGTCCGCCGCCCGGTACGCCGCCGCCGCTCTGGAGTGCGAAACGCCGGGAGAGGAGCCTTGTCTGCACTGCGAAGCCTGCCGCAAGGTGACCGGGCAGATTCATCCGGACGTGATCGCCGTTCACGACACGGAGCACAAGGAACTGTCCGTGGAGACGGTGCGAAATCTGAAAAAGGACGTGTATATCAGCCCCAACGAGGGAAAACGCAAAATATACCTGTTTGACAACTGCGACCAGCTGAACGCGCGGGATCAGAACGTGCTGCTGAAAATCGTGGAAGAAGGCCCGTCCTACGCGGCGTTTTTCTTCTGCGCGGAAAACAGCGCCGCGCTGCTGCCCACCATCCGCTCCCGCTGTGTGGAGTGGAAGCTCTGGGAGGAAGAAGAGACGGACCTCAGCGAAGCGGCGGATTTCTGCCGCCTTTTGGCGGGGAAGGACGCGCTGGCGGTGGTCTCTTTTTTGGTGGGGCTGGAGAACAAAAAGGTCAAACGGGAACAGGTGCAGGCGCTTTTGCAGGGTGCCTGGCAGATCGCCGCAGGGGCGCTGCTGCTGCAAAACGGAAAGCCCGCGCCGGACGCTTTCGCCCAGGAGGCCGCCTTGCTGGCCCGCCGCTATACCCGCGGTCAGCTCCTGCGCCTCACCGCTCTTTTGGAGCGATACAGCAAAGAATGTGATTTTAACGTGAACGCCGGCCTGATTTTAGGGGCGGTGGCCGCAGAATGGGAGGTCATCCTTTGACAACAGTCATCAGTGTCCGCTTTCGAGGCGGATGTAAGTCGTACTATTTCGATCCCCACGGCATCGAGGTGCGGGAGGGGAGTTTTGTGATCGTCGAAACGGCGCAGGGACTGGAATACGCCCTATGCGCCGAGGGCAATCACGAGGTGGAAGACAGCGAGGTGGTGCAGCCGCTGCGCCCTCTGGTCCGTCTGGCCACGGAAAACGACCGCCGCACGATGGAGTATAACCGCAGCCGGGAAAAAGAAGCCTTTGACACCTGCCAGAAAAAGATCACGGCCCATGGGCTGGATATGAAGCTGGTGCGGGTGGAGTGCAATTTTGAGGGCAACAAGATCATTTTCTTCTTTACCGCCGACGGGCGTGTGGATTTCCGGGAGCTGGTAAAGGATCTGGCCTCCGTGTTCCGCGCCCGCATCGAGCTGCGTCAGATCGGCGTGCGGGACGAGGCCAAAATGCTGGGCGGCTTGGGCATCTGCGGACGCCCCTTCTGCTGCTCCCAGTTTATGGACGATTTTATGCCCGTTTCCATCAAAATGGCCAAGACCCAGAACCTGTCGCTGAATCCCACCAAGATTTCCGGCACCTGCGGCCGTTTGATGTGCTGCCTGAAATACGAGCAGGACGCCTATGAAGACGCCATCCGCCGGATGCCCAAAAACGATTCCTTTGTGCAGACGCCCGACGGCGTTGGCACTGTTTCGGATCTGAACCTGCTGCGGGAAAAGGTCACCGTCCGTTTGGATGACCATCCCGACGCGCCCAAATGCTACCACAACTGCGAGGTCTGCGTGCTGCGCAACGGCAAGGGTTCCCGGGACGGCATCGCCATCCCCGCCCAGCGGCCCGAGCGCTATGTGGCGCCGGCAGAGGCGGAGGAAGACAAGCCCATCCGGCCCATCGTCTCCGACTTTACGCCGGAAAAGCAGCCCGAAGCGCCTGCCGCCGAAGAACCCCGCCGCCGCCGGAACAGAGGCCGCCGGGGCGGCCGAAAGACCGAGGGCGGACAGCCGCCCAAAGCCGCGGCACCCGCCAAGGCACCGTTATCCGTCAAAGCCCCCGGCAAGCCCCCTGTGAAAGCGTCCGTTAAGCCTGCCGCTCCCGCTTCGGCCCGGAAACCGGCCCAGGACGAGGAACATTCCGCCGCCGCCAGACGTCCCCGGCGGCGCGGCAACCGGCGCAAAGGCGGAGGCGGCGGAAAGACCGGCGGCACTGCCCCTCAGGCAGAATTATGATAAAGAGGCATCAGCAGCATGGGAAAATTTGACAGCGTTTTACTGGCCAGCGATTTTGACAACACCCTGGTCTACACGGCCGAAGCCATTGTGACCGGCGCGCCGCTGCCCCCTGTTTCAGAGGGCAACCGTCAGGCACTGGCGTATTTTATGGATCAGGGAGGCACCTTTGCCATGGCCACCGGGCGTGCTCTTCCGGCTTTTGCCCCGCTGGTTCCCTCTATTCCCATGAACGCACCTACCATTCTTTTCAACGGAGCCGCCATTTACGACTTTCCCAGAAAAGAGTATGTCCACACCGCCTTCCTTCCAGACACGGTAAGAGGCACCATTCACCAGCTTTTGCGGGATTTTCCGGGACTTACCTTTGAGATTTACCACGATGACAACTCCATTCATGCCATCAACCCCAGCGAGCTGACCCGCAACCACCTGCATCTGACCCATTTGCCCACCGTCACGCTGGAGAGCATTGACGAGGCGCCCTCTCCCATTTCCAAAATTCTCTTTGAGGAGCCTCATCCTTATCTGGAAAAGCTGATGCGCTATCTGGACACCCAGCCCTGGCGCAGCGAGTATGAGCTGGTGCCCTCCAGCGACTATCTGCTGGAAATGACCGCCAAAGGCGCCAACAAGGGCGATATGGTGCGCCAGCTGGCCCACATTCTGGGAAAAAATCCCCGTCACGTTTACTGCGTGGGGGACCACGCCAACGATATGTCCATGCTGCGTTTTTCCCACATTCCCTTTGCGCCCGCCAACGCGCTGGACTGTGTGAAAGCCATTCCGGGCACACATGTGCTGCCGGACAGCCGGCAGGACACCATCGCGGCGCTTATCGGCGTGCTGGACAAGCTGTACGAAGGTGTATGACGCACGAACAGGATACCGTCTTATTGCGGTATCCTGTTTTTTTGAACTTTTTTAAAAAAGCCTATTGACAATTCCCTCCTTATGTATTATTGTACTAATCACCTAATACAATAATACATAAGGAGGTGCGGCACAATGGGGGATTTTCGCAGCGATCAGCCCATCTACACACAGCTGGTGGAAAAGATCACGCTGTCTGTTCTCTCCGGGAAATTTCCGCCGGGGGCCAAGCTGCCGGCCGTGCGGGAGCTGGCCGCTCAGGCGGGGGTCAACCCCAACACCATGCAAAAGGCGTTTGCGGAGCTGGAGCGGACGGGACTGATCTATTCCCAGCGCACCAGCGGCCGATTTGTGACAGAGGACGCCGCAGTGATCGGCTTTGCCAAGGAGCGGCTGGCCCGCCAGCGAATGGATGAATTTTTGCAGTCCATGCACTGCCTGGGCTACGACAACAAGGAGGTTTTGCGTTTGCTGCAAAGCCGGGAGGAGGAAATCAATGTCTATTCTGACCTGTAAGGAACTGACGAAATACTACGACGGTGTGCAGGCGTTGAACCATGTGAATCTGGAACTGGAGCCGGGGCGGATCGTGGGGCTTCTGGGCCCCAACGGCAGTGGCAAAACGACGCTGATCAAGCTGGCTAACGGGCTTTTGCAGCCCTCTTCCGGCACCATTGAGGTGGGTGGCTTCCGCCCCGGCCGGGAGAGCAAGCAGCTGGTGTCCTATCTGCCGGAGCGCCCGTACCTGTCCGACTGGATGAGCGTGGTGCATCTGCTGGATTTTTACTGTGACTTTTACCCCGATTTTGACCGCGCCGCCGCTGAAACCATGCTGACCCATCTGGACATCGGCCCCAAAATGCACATCAAGCAGATGTCCAAGGGCACCCGGGAAAAGGTGCAGCTGGTGCTGGTGATGAGCCGCAAGGCCCAGCTCTACCTGCTGGATGAACCCATCGGCGGCGTGGACCCCGCCACCCGCGACTACATCATCCACACCATTTTGACCAACTACAACGAAAACGCCACCGTGGTGATCTCCACCCACCTTATCGCCGACGTGGAGACCATTTTGGATGAGGTCCTCTTTATCAACAAGGGGCAGATCGTTTTGCAATCCACCGTGGATCAGATCCGGGCAGAGCACGGCAAGTCGGTGGATGAATTGTTCCGGGAGGTATTTCGCTATGCTGAGTAAACTGCTGAAGCACGAATTTCGTGCCACATCCCACATCATGCTGCCCTTGTATCTCATTTTGCTGGTGACCTCTGTGTTTACCAACATTTTGGGGCGTATTCTGGAAAACCACAGCTCCCGGATCCTTGTCGCTCTCAACGGTCTTTGCGTGACAGCCTTCGGCATTGCGGTGGTCGGTGTTTCTGTGATGACGCTGGTGCTGATGGTGGTGCGGTTTTACAAAAACTACATGACCGACGAGGGGTATCTGATGTTCACCCTGCCGGTGAGCAATCACCAGCTGATCTTTTCCAAGGTCATCGTCTCTCTGGCCTGGTTTACGGCCACGCTGGCGATGGAGATCTTTTCCGTGCTTCTGGCGCTTTTTCGTCTGGACGCATACCGCCATGCGCTCCAGGAGTTTTCCTTCTTTTTCGATCGGTACGGCAAGCTGGAGGGCAACCTGGTGGGCTACTGCGCGGAAGTGCTGGTCATTTTGCTTTTGTCCGCCATTGGTCTATGCCTGATGGTCTATGCCGCCATTGCGCTGGGCCACAGCTTTGCCAGCAAGAAGATTTTACTCTCGGTGGTCTTCTTTTTCGCCTTTGACATCGGGCTGAAGATCCTGGGAACCATTTTGATTGCCAACTCCGTGGAGCGCACGGCTTACTTTTTCTTCAACACGTGTCCCTTGGCCGACACCACCGCCATTCATGTGGTGCTGCTGATCGTCATCGGCGTGGAACTGGTGCTTTCCGCCGTCTTCTATGTCATCACCTATTTCACGCTGCAGCGCCGGCTGAACCTGCAATAAGGAGGACACCGCTGTGTCGGAAACGTCGTACCTATATGTCGTCCTGACCTCCACCCACAGCAAGATGGGCGGCTTGATCCGGACGGTGACCCGCTACCCCTACAACCACGTCTCGGTGGCGCTGGAGGCGCATCCCACTGTCCTGTACTCCTTTGCCCGCCATTACGAGGACGCGCCGTTTTACGGCGGTTTTGTTCGGGAATCCGCCCTGCGCTACTGCCGGCGGAACCGGGGAGCGGAGGCGCTGGTTTTTGCCGTGCCGGTGGAGCCGGCGGAGCTTGAACTGCTGCGGTGCCGTCTTGATGAAATGGCGGCACAGCACCAGCTGTATCTTTACAACACGCTTTCGGCTTTGCTGGTGCCGCTGAAAAGAAAAGTCGCGCTGCCTGCCTCCTATACCTGCGTGGAGTTCGCGGTGGACGTGCTGCAAACCAGCGGCGCGCCGGTGAAGCTGGAGACCGACCGCTTTTACTCCGTGGCGGATCTGGCCTTGCTTCTGGAGGATTATCTGATGGGCCGCACCTCCATTGACGCGTATATGACGTCTCTTGGCTGGGCGGAGGACACCTTTCCCACGCAGACGTCGGTATGGCTCCGCACCCGGCTGACGGCCGGTTCTTACCGGGAGCTTTTATCCCGGCTGATCCAAAGCCGGTTTACCCGCAGCGGTACATAAGCATCAAATCAAAAGAGCGTCCGACAGGAGATATTCTCCCGCCGGACGCTCTTTTTTGATGATCTTGGTGGTTTATCCCACCACTTTGCGGCCGTCGGAATAAACGGCCTTGATGTTGTGGCGGTGGGTCATATAGATAATTCTCTCGAACCGTTCGGGCACCGTCAGCGGCCGGGCCGCCTCGGTAAAGTCGCTGTCGTCCACCACGATGGCGTGGAGCCGGTCGCCCGTGGCAAAGCCTTCCCCCGCGCCAAAATACCGGTGGCCCGAGGTGGTGCCCAGATAGTAGGCCTCCGGCACCGTGAGAAAATCGGTGTGCCAGTCGTCGGTGATGCGCCGGGTCTTGGAGGTGCGGATACTCATGGTAATGACCTTATACATGGGCAGCTGGGCGCCGCCGGCAATGTCGGAGCCCAGTGTAACCCACAGGCCCTCGTTGAGCATATGCCGTACCGGGCAAATGCCCGAGCAGATATTCACGTTGGAATCGGCACAGTGGACCACCACCACGCCCGCCTCCCGCATGGCCCGGCGCTCGGCCTCGTCGCTGTGGACGCAGTGGGCCATCAGGGTGTGGTCTTTCCACAGGCCGTACTTGTTGTATGTCTCCCAGTAGCGCTCGCAGTCGGGATGCAGCTGGCGCACCAGCTTGATCTCGTTGGTGTTTTCCGAAAGGTGGGACTGGACGTACAGGCCCTGTTCGCCGGCGATCTTCCCCAGCGCCTCCATCAGCTCGTCGGTGCACGACGGCGTGAAGCGGGGGGTGATGATGGGCTTCACATGCTCAAAATGACAGCCCTCCAGCCAGCGCAGCGTCTCCCGCACGGACTCCTCCGTGGTCTCCTGCAACAGCAGGGGATCGCCGTTTCGGTCCATGTTGACCTTTCCCACATAGCCTGTTACGCCGGCTTTTTCCAGTTCCTCCATCAAGATCCAGGTGGCCTCCGTGTGCAAAGAGGAGAACATGGCCACACGGGTGGTGCCGTTGGTAATGAGGTCGGTGGCCAGCTTGCGGTAGACCCGGCGGGCGTAATCTGTATCCTTAAAGCGGGCTTCCGTTTTAAAGGTATAGGTGTTCAGCCAGTCCAGCAGCGGCAGATCCATGCCCATGCCCAGCATGGGGTACTGGGGCGCGTGAAGGTGCATATCCGCAAAGGACTGCATAATGAGCGCGTCGCCGTAATCTGTCACCGGCGCGTTTCGGTACGCCTCCGGCACCTCCTGATAAATGCCCTGGATGATGCCGTCGCGCAGCGCCATGCAGCCTTTTTCCGTCACGGAAAGTTCCCCCAAACGGGGTGCGTGGACAATATTTCCTTTTAAAATCTCTTCCATCGTCAACCGTCCCTTCCAAAAAAAATGGCAAGAAAAAAAGAGCGCCCGATTCCGGGTATAGCATACCCCGAAACGAACCCTCATAGTAGGGCCCCAGGCGGCCCCGTAGAAACTTCCGCGCCTTGTCGCGGAACTATATGAGCACTATTTTCTTATGGGAAAAGAATACCATAGTTCTTTTTTGTTTGCAATCCCCCCATCGCAAAAAACTTTTTCATAGAAGGGGACAACCCCGCATAGGCTTGTCTCAAGAGGTGATGGGTATGAAAAAGAAAGGGGGCTCCGTGCTGCGGCGTTTTTTGGCGGTGGTGCTGTCTCTTTTGACGCTGTGGGCGGTGGTTTTGACGGTAGGCAGCGACTCTATGGCTGCGGCCATGGCCGCTGTGCGCCAGCGCAGCAGTCTCCCCACGGCTCTGCTGCGCTGGGAGCTGGGCGATTACGCCGCGCGGGACGCCCTCTCCGCCGTCACAGCCATGGCCATCGGCCAGTCGCCGCTGCTGCTGGCGGGCCGGGGCGAGGTCACGCAGCTGTGGACCACCGCCGAAACCAGCGACAACGGAGACGAAACGCCCCAGCCGGAGGAGATCCCGGTGCAGCAGCCCCAGCCCTCCGCTCCCTCTCAGCCCCAGACCTCCGGCGTCAAGGACAACGGCGTTGCCGCCCAGACCATCGCCCCGGGCTCTCCCGCCGGTTACGACGTGGTTAACGGCGTTTACGTGAAAAACACCTCCATCTATACGCTGGACGCGGCGGCCCTCAGCGCCAGCCCCTATCAGGTGACGCTGCCCACGGACGCGCCCCAGGTGCTGATCGTCCACACCCACGGCAGTGAAGCCTACACCATGCCTCCGGGGGAGGAATATACGGCCTCCGGCACCTGCCGCACCACCGATACCAATTACAGCGTGGTGCGGGTGGGGGACGAGATCGCCTCCGTGCTCTCGTCTTATGGGCTCTCGGTGGTGCACGACCGCTCCTTGTACGACAATCCGGAATATGACGGCGCCTACACCCGCTCTCTTGCCTCCATCGAAAGCTATGTGGCCAAATATCCCTCCATCACCTATATTCTGGACGTCCACCGGGACGCCATCGAAGACGGAAACGGCAACCAGTACAAGCTGGTTTCCAAAGAGGACCCGTCGGTGGCCCAGGTCAGTCTGGTGGTAGGCACCAGCGGCAGCGGCCAGAGCTTTGACAACTGGCAGGAAAATTTGAAATTCGCTCTGTCGGTGCAGCAAACCGTGGCGGCGGATCATCCCACGCTGATGCGCCCCATCTATGTACGCAACAGCCGCTATAACCAGCACATCACCACAGGCTCGCTGCTGGTGGAGGTGGGCGCGGCGGGAAATTCTCTGGAAGAAGCGCTCAATGGCGCCCGGCTCTTTGCCGCGGGGCTGGGGGCGACCATCTGCCGAAAATAAAACAGCGGCCCGCATCAAATAAAAAAACCCGGCAAGCGCCTTTGGCAAGGCGGCTTCGCCGGGTTTTATTTCTGACAATCGTCCTTTTATTCGATGCCGAAAAAGCGGCGGCCCGTCTCCCATGTGGCGTCTTCCACCTGCCGGGGCGTCAGTCCCTTGATCTCCGCGATCTCCTCCGCCACCAGATGCACAAAGCGGGAATCATTGCGCTCTCCCCGGTGGGGTTCGGGGGTGAGATAGGGGGCGTCCGTTTCAATCATGAGCTTTTCCAGCGGCACAGCACGGATGACCTCCGGCGCTTTGCGGGCGTTACGGAAGGTGGCGGCGCCGTTGAAGGACAAAAGCCAACCCGCCTCAAGAAGGGTCTCGGCGTCCTCCATGGACCCCGAGTAGCAGTGAAAAACGCCCCGGACGCCGGGAAAATCCTTCACCGCCCGGAGGGAATCGGCGTGGGCGTCCCGGTCGTGAAAAATCACCGGCAGACCAAGTTCCCCCGCCAGCTCCATCTGTCGGTAGAGTACGTCCTTTTGCCGCGCGGCCGGAGGATTTTCCTTCCAGTAATAATCCAGTCCCACCTCGCCGATGGCCACCACCTTGGGCTGCCCGGCCATGGCGCGCAGAAGATCCATCTGCTCGGGTACAAAGTCTCCGCAGTCCTCCGGGTGAAGACCCACCGCGGCATAGACGTGGGGAAAACGGGCTGCCAGGTCGATGGCAGCCCGGGAAGCTGCCAGTGTGCAGCCGGGATTCACCACCAGCCCCACGCCCGCCCCGGGCAGTGCGGAAAGGACGGCCTCCCGGTCGCTGTCAAAGCGTTTGTCGTCATAGTGGGCATGGGTATCGAAGAGCATATCAGCCCTCTTCCCTCAGACGGCCCAGATGCGTCTGGGCAATATAAGTGTCCTTCATGGCCAGTAGACGGACCATGTGGGGCTGGGTCATGTGGCGCTTCTGCGCCTCCGCCGAAGACCACTTTTCCACCAAAAGCAGGCAGTTTTCATCCTCCGCCGCGCAGAAGTAGTCATACCGCAGACAGCCGTCCTCCTTGCGGATGGCATCCAGGATCCCCTCTGTCCGCACCCAGTTTAAAAAAGCCGCCCGGCAGCCGGGCTTCATGGTATAGACCACATATAAAAGAAATTCATTTTCCATGGTAAACGCCTCGTTTCCTTTTTTTCCACTATACCTTTTTCCAGCCAAAATGTCCATGGTTTTTTCTCAAAAAACGGCAGCCCTCCTTTTGGGAGGGCTGCCAAAAGACCCATTTTACTTGTTGTTTTCTTCTTCCAGATAGGCGGAGGGGGCCGGCGCCACACCGCGCTGCCAGCCGATCCAGTTCACCGCAAAGAAGGACGCCGCACCGACGCCGCAGCCGAATACCACGGGCAAAATGCCCAGATAGAAGCCGCCGCCGGAGAGGACCTGCCACACGATGACGCCGATGGTACCCGCAATGACGGACACCACGCCAGAGGCCCGTGTGGCCTTGGGGATCACAAGGCCAAAACCGTAAGCCGCGAAAGGCCCGGCGCAGCGAATGGCGAAGGCAAAGGTGTTCATGGTCACGATGTCGATCTTGAAGAGAGAGATCAGCATTGCCACCGCCGCCGCGATGACGTTGCAAAGCCGGGTCAAAAAGACCTTTCGTTTTTCGGACATCTCCGTTTTGCCGCCCAGCTTGGGGTAGATGTCGTTCATGAACATGGTGGACATGCACAACAGGTTGGAGTCGGCGCTGGACATGGTGGCGGAGATAATGGCCGCCGAAACGATACCGGTAATGGCGGCGGGGGCAAAATGGCCCGTGACAGTCATCATGGAGGTAGCGCCGGTGACGTCGGGAATGCGATCCTTCACGGCCAGCGCGGCCAAGCCCAGCAGCGTGGGGAAGATGGACATGGCGGCCATCAGCAGCGCGGACAGCAGGGAAGCGCCCCGGGCGGTCTTTTCATCCTTGGCGCTTTCAAATCGGCTGACCATTTCGGGGCCGGAGAGGAAGGTGCAGAAATAGTTGAAGATGTAGCCGATGATGGTGACCCAGCCGATTTTTGTAAAGCTGAGCTGTACCGGGGGCAGGGCGTCGGAAATGGCCTGCCAGCCGCCGCAGCCACGAATGACAAAAGGCGTGGCCACGGCAAGACCCACCAAAATGATGAGGAATTGCACAAGGTCCGAGATTTGGTCTGCCAGCATACCGCCCATGGTGGTGTAGGCAATGACTACGATGCCCGCCACCAGCAGGCTGACGTTCATGGGGATGCCCGTGAGGGAGGACACCACGGAGCCGGAGGCCGCGATCTGGGAGGACGTCAGGCAGAACAGGGCCAGAATGTTCAAAACGGCGGAAAAGGTGCCGATGCCCTTGCCATAGCGGCGCTCCATAACTTCGGGAATGGTAATGGCCATGGTCTGGCGGATCTTGGGGGCAAAATAGGCCAGGGGGATCATGGCAACGGACGCTGCCAGCACATACCAGCAGGCGCTCATGCCCCAGGAGCCGAAGGCTTTCGCGGCCAGCCCCGTGGTGGAACCGCCGCCGATGTTGTTGGCGGACAGGGAAAAGGCCACCATGAAAAGGCCCATGCGGCGGCCGGCCACCATGTAGTCGCTGCTGTCTTTGATGGACAGCTTGCCCACCAAAAAGCCGATGAACAGCATACCCACGAGGTAAGCCACCACAATGATCAGGGGAACAATTTGAATCTCCATCTCTTTTTCTCCTTTTTTTCTTAACTGCGGTCGTTTTATCTTCGTTGTTGCTCTGCCCTTGACCGGCGTTTTCTGCGCCGATCTCCGCCGCTCCCGCGGTGGACTATTTTTATATCATTCTATTTTTTTATCATATGACCAAAATACCCAGCCGTCAACAGAATCATATTCATCAAAACAGAGAAAGACAGACCGTGAAATTCTCACGGTCTGTCAATAGTTTTTCCTTATGCCTGCTATCTGCTGAAAAAATATTCTCAGCAGAGCTTGGCACCGGCGGGAACGGCGTCATCAATGAGCATCAGATGCAGCTTTTCCTCGCCCTTTTCCTTGTGGACGGCGGAGATCAGCATGCCGCAGGAGGGAATGCCCATCATCTTCCGAGGAGGCAGGTTCAAAATGGCGATGGCCGTCTTGCCCACCAGCTCCTCCGGCTCGTAGTAAGCGTGGATGCCGGAGAGGATCACGCGGTCGGTGCCTGAACCGTCGTCCAGCACAAACTTGAGCAGCTTGTCGCTCTTTTTTACGGCCTCGCAGGATTTGATCTTTACAGCCCGGAAGTCGGACTTCAGGAACGTATCAAAATCTACGTTCTCTTTCACATAGGGCTCCAGCTCCAGCGCCGGCAGAGCGGCCTTTTTCTGGGCCTCCTGAATCTCGTTGAGTTCTTCCAGCGCCTTGTCGGCATCCACCCTGGGGAATACCGCCGCCCCCTTGTGGACGGAAACATCAGCCGGGAGAGAACCCCACTGACGGGCGCTGTCCCAGGTGCGGCAGCCTTCACAGGCGCCGATCTGGTCAAAGATCTTCTCGCAGCTTTCAGGGGTAACGGGCAGCAGCAGCACGGTGCAGATGCGGATGGTCTCCAGCAGGTTGTACATCACCGTGGCCAGGCGGGTCTTTTGACTCTCGTCCTTGGCCAGCGCCCAGGGGGTGTTCTCGTCGATATACTTGTTGGCGCGGTCGATGACCTTGAAGATCTCCTCCAAACCGTTCTGGAACTGGAAGGCTTCCATCTGGGCCTCATAGCGGTCCCTCAGGGTGGAGACCATCTTTTTCAGCTCGCAGTCGGTGTCGCTGTCCTCCCGGTGGGCGGGCAGCTGGCCGTCAAAGTACTTTTCCACCATGGCGGTGGTGCGGGACACCAGGTTGCCCAGATCGTTGGCCAGGTCGATGTTGATGGTGTTGATGAGCAGCTCGTTGGAAAAGTTGCCGTCGGTGCCGAAGGGGAAGGTACGCAGCAGAAAGAACCGCAGCGCGTCCACGCCGAACTTCTCGGCCAGGATATAGGGGTCCACCACATTGCCCTTGGACTTGGACATCTTGCCGCCGTCCATCACCAGCCAACCGTGGCCGTAGACGTGCTTGGGCAGGGGCATTTCCATGCTCATGAGCATGGCGGGCCAGATGATGGAGTGGAACCGGACGATCTCCTTGCCCACAAAGTGGACGTTGGCCGGCCAGTATTTGTCATAATCATGGTATTTGTCATTGAGGAAGCCCAGGGCGGTGGTGTAGTTGAACAGGGCGTCCACCCACACATAGACCACATGGCCCGGGTCAAAGTCCACGGGAATGCCCCAGTTGAAGCTGGTGCGGGACACGCACAGATCTTCCAGGCCCGGCTTGATGAAGTTGTTCACCATCTCGTTGACACGGGTGCGGGGCTGCAGGAAGTCGGTGTCTTCCAGCAGGTGCTGCACCCGATCGGCATACTTGGACAGGCGAAAGAAATAGGCTTCCTCCTCGGCGTCCTTCACCTCGCGGCCGCAGTCAGGGCACTTGCCGTCAACAAGCTGGCTCTCTGTCCAGAAGGACTCACAGGGCGTGCAGTATTTCCCCTTGTAGGTGCCCTTGTAAATGTCTCCCTTTTCGTACATCTTGCGGAAGATCTTCTGCACGGATGCCACGTGGTAGTCGTCGGTGGTGCGGATAAACCGGTCGTTGGAGATGTTCATCAGCTTCCACAGATCCAGAACGCCCTTTTCGCCCTCCACGATCCTGTCCACAAATGCCTTGGGAGAGACGCCGGCCTCCTTGGCCTTGGTTTCGATCTTCTGTCCGTGTTCGTCGGTACCGGTGAGAAACATCACGTCGCAGCCGGTGAGCCGTTTGTAGCGGGCCATGGCATCCGCCGCCACGGTGCAGTAGGTGTGGCCGATGTGCAGCTTGTCAGAAGGGTAGTAAATCGGCGTGGTAATGTAGAAAGTCTTTTGTTCCATACTCATATTCTCCTTTTCCGCCGCCCCGAATGGAAGAGCAGCCTGGTGATCCGTTTTGGGCGTCAGGGCCATTCAAAACAAAACATCGCCCCCGACGGCTTGTCAAGGGCGATGTGAACATCGCGGTACCACCTTGTTTCACCGCTCCCTCGCGAAAGACGGCCTTTGGGAGGCCCTTCCCGGACTCCTGCGCTGTGACGGGCGCACCCGACGGGGCTTAAAGTTTTCTCTCAGCCGCGCGGCTCCGGGGCCATGTTCGCCGGCATCCTCCGCGTCCGCTTTCACCTCACCGGACTCTCTTGCAGCGGTTTTTGCCGGGTACTCTTCCCATCCTCGCCTTTGTGTTGCTAAGGGCTATGATATTCCGAATTTTTTTGTTTGTCAATAAAGGGGTTTGGTTTTTTCCCTGTTTCTGGTATAATGATGGAAAAACTTGACTCTTTTGAAGGAGAACAACCCCATGAAACTGGTTTCCTGGAATGTAAACGGCCTGCGCGCGTGTCTGGGCAAGGGCTTTTTGGACTTTGTGCGGCAGGAGGACCCCGATGTGATCTGCCTGCAAGAGACGAAAATGCAGCCGGAGCAGGCGAATTTTGATCTGACGGGCTATGTCCGCTTCTGGAACAGCGCCGATAAAAAGGGCTACTCCGGCACGGCGATCTTTGCAAAAGAAGAGCCGCTTTCCGTGGTGTGCGACTTCGGCTCGGAAGAACACCGCCACGAGGGCCGCGTCATCACGGCGGAGTTTCCCGCTTTTTATCTGGTCTGCTGCTACACGCCCAACAGCCAGGACAGCCTCAAGCGCCTGCCCTACCGGATGCAGTGGGAGGACGACCTGCGGGACTATCTGTGTGCCCTTGACACCATCAAGCCCGTGGTCTACTGCGGTGACTTAAACGTGGCCCACGAAGAGATCGACATCAAAAATCCCAAGTCCAATCGGGAAAACCCCGGCTTTTCCGACGCCGAGCGCGCCAAGATGACAGAGCTGCTTTCCTCCGGCTTTGTGGATTCCTTCCGTCTGCTCCATCCGGAGGAAGCAGGCGCCTATTCCTGGTGGAGCTACCGCTTCCACGCCCGGGAAAACAACGCCGGTTGGCGGATCGACTACTTTATTGTGTCCGAGCGCCTGACAAAATATGTAAAGGCATCTGAGATCCTTTCCGATGTGTTCGGCAGCGATCACTGCCCCGTCAAATTGATCCTGGAGGCTTGATCTTTTCCGGCACAATACCGCTTTCAAACAAAAAGAGGACTTTGGCAAAAGGCAAAGTCCTCTTTTCTGCATAATCTTAGTAGTTTCTGGGAGTCTCTTCGCCGCTGAGCACGCGCAGCGCGCCCTGGGCCAGAGCCAGCATCTCGTCTTCACCGGGATACACGGTGATGGGGGCAATCCAACTCACCATATCGGTCAGAGCGTCCACCGTCTCCTTGCCGTAGGCAATGCCGCCGGTGAGGATAATCTGGTCCACCTTGCCACCATGGCGGTGCAGGCTCACGGCCTGGGCACCGATCTCCTTGGCAATCTGATAGTGGAACGCGTCCACCAGTTCGGCCATCTTTTTGTTGCCCTGCTCCGCTTCCTTGAGCAGATCGCGCATATCGGTGGAGCCGGCATAGGCTACCAGGCCGCCGCGGCCGGTGATCATCTTGCGGATCTCGGCTTCCGTATACTTGCCGCTGAAACACAGTGTCACCAGCTGATCGCCAGGAAGAGAGCCTGTGCGCTCGGGGGTGAAAGGACCTTCGCCGTCCAGGGCGTTAGAGGTGTCGATGACCTCGCCGTGGCAGTGAGCGCCCACGGAAATGCCGCCGCCCATGTGGCAGACCAGCAGATTCAGGTCCTCGTACCTGGCGTTGTGTTCCTTGGCGTAGCGGTGGGCCACTGCCTTCTGGTTCAGAGCATGGAACGTGCTCCGGCGGCGAATGCAGGGCAGGCCGGAATAGCGGGAGATAGGCATCATTTCATCCACCGTGGGGGGGTCCACCACGAAAGAGGGAATGCCCAGCTCATCACCGATCTCCTTGCCGATGAGCGCGCCCAGGTTGCAGGCGTGCTGACCCTGAACGCCCTTGCGGGAGTCCTCCAGCAGAGCCGGAGACGTGGTGTAGGTACCGCTGTGCATGGGCTTGAGCAGACCACCGCGGCAGGAAACGGCGCTGAGCGTGGACATATCAAAGTTTTCATCCTTGAGTGTCTTCAGGATCAGCTGCTTGCGAAAATCCTCCTGATCGGGAATGGTGGCATACTTATTGATCTCCGCCGCGGGATGTCGGATGGTTTCGGACAAAAGCTCTTTTTCGCCCTCATATACGCTGATTTTAGTGGACGTAGAGCCCGGGTTGATGATTAAAATACGGTAAGACATTTGTTTTCCTCCTTATTTGTTTGCCCATTATATAAATCTTATATAGCTCTTTTTTGCTCAGTTTTTTCTATTATACAAAAAGAAAAAGAATCTGTAAATAATAATTTTTTGGATGGTCAATAAATCATTTTTTGTTTTCACAAGAGGGAAGAAGCGGTGTGAAGAAAGAGGCCGGAAAACCGGCCCCTTTCCTTATTTTTTTTCGCGGTCGTAGGCAACGATCACCCGGCGATTGGGTTCTGTTCCCACGGAATAGGTGGTAACGCCGGCATACTCCTGCAACGCGGTGTGGATCACATGGCGCTCATAGGCGTTCATGGGCTCCAGCGTCACGCTGCGGCGGTACTTGGTGACCTTCCCGGCCACTTTGACGGCCAGGCTTTCCAGGCTCTGCTCCCGCTTTTGCCGATAGTTCTCCGCATCCACATGGATACGGACCCTCTTATCAACACCGCGGTTGACGGCGTAATTGGTCAGCTGCTGAATGGCGTCCAGTGTCTCGCCGCGGCGGCCGATGAGGGCGCCCAGCTTTTCGCCTTCCAGCGTCACCTGATAGTGGCCCTTTTCCGTTTCGCAGACCCGCACCACGGCAGGGCTCTCCATCTGCCGGAGCAGTCCATCCAAAAAAGCGCGGATACGCTGGGCATTTTCGTCCTGGCTCTCCTGCGCGGAAACGGCAGCTTCTTTTCGGACAGGAGCGGGCGTTTCTTCCTTCGCCGGCCGGGGGACTTCCTTCTGGACGGGAGCGGCTGCTTTGACCCGCGCAGTCTCTTTCACGGCGGCAGGAGCGGTTTTCTTTTCCTCCGCGGAAGCGGGTTCTTCTGCGCCATAGGAGATGCGGACTCGAGCTGGGTTGCCGCCCAGGCCGAGAAAGCCGGACTTGGCTCTCTCCAAAATCTCAACGGACACATCGTCCCGGTCAAGACCAAGCTGTGCAAGGGCCTTTTTAACGGCCTCTTCCTCGGTCTTGCCCGTTACATCAATATAACTCATAGACAAGCTCCTTCTCAGTCTTTGTAATGATCGTCGCTGAAAGCGCGGCCTCTGGCATAGGGACGCTGTCCCACCCGGCCGTTTTCGTTGGTTTTGCTTCTCTTTTCGCTTTCCATTTTCTGGGGTTTGGAGGCTTTCTTATTGCTCTCCTTCATAGATGCCTTCTGCTGTTCATAGTTGGTGCGGGCCTGCTCCATTTTCTTCATGCGGGCTTCGCGCTTGGCACGATCCTTGTCGGTCTCTTCCCGGTCAAGAATCTTGTTGTAATACTTGTTGAGAGTGAGTTCCTGCAAAATGGAGAACAAGCTCTGAGAGATCCAGTAGATGCACAAAGCGGCGGGCAGGATATAGCCCATCCACAGCGTCATCAAAGGCATCATCAACAGCATCATGCGGGAGCTCTTCTGATCGGCGCCGCTGGGCTGGGTCTTCATGGTGATCATGGTCATCACCACGTTGAGTCCGGCGGAAACGATGGGCAGCAGCATCAGGCCCCAGATGGCCCAGCCGCCGCCGGGGAAGGTTCCGAAGAACTGATTGGGGATGTCCGCCAGATTGATGCCCAGGAAGTGATAGTTCAGATTGATGAGGCCGTCAAACTTGGCGGAAAACTCCGAGAAGTGCTCGGACACGAACTGGGTCACGTTGATCTGCTGATAGGCCACGTTGACAGTGGACAGGTCCAGACCCATGCCCACGGCCATGTTGGTCACTTCCGTCACCTTGTCCACGCTGAGCATCATGAAATAGCGCAGAGGGGAGCGGATGATGTAGTACAAAGCGATCAGAATGGGGAAGGGAATAAAACTCCACAGGCAGCCGCCCATGGGGTTGACGCCCTCTTCCATATACAGCCGGGAAATTTCTTGGTTCTGCTTTTCCTTGTTATTGGCGTACTTGGCCTGAATCTCCTTCATCCTAGGGGTCATGCGGCTCATACGCAGCATACTCTTCTTGGACTTCAGCTGGAACGGCAGCAAAACCAGCTTGACCACCAGCGTGAACAGAAGAAGCGCGATACCGTAAGACCCTGTCCAGCTGTAAAACATTCTGGTCAGCCAGGCAAATGGGACGCAGATCCAATAGCCGATTTGAGAAAACATTCGGTTGTACCTCCGTTAAGTTACTTTGGGAACGAGGTTTTCAGGGAACGGGATCGTACCCGCCTTTGTGGAAAGGATGGCATCGCATAAAACGTTTAAACCCCATCCATCCACCCTTCACAGCGCCGTAACGGGAGATGGCCTCCATCGCGTACTCGGAACAGGTGGGGATATAGCGGCAGCGGGGCGGAAAGGCCGGGGAGATGTGTTTCTGGTAAAAGCGAATCAGGCGCATCAGCACTTTTTTCACATCTCTTCCTCCTTTAAAAGGTGAAGAGAGCGGGCCAAGGTCAAAAACTCTTTGTCCAGCGTCTGATACGGAGCCTTAACGGCCCGGACACGGGCCACCAGGATCAGATCATAGCCGGGAAGGAGCTTGTCCTTGTTGAGCCGATAAATCTCCCGCAGACGGCGGCGCACTCTGTTGCGTATGACGGCGCCGCCCAGTTTGGTGCTGACCGTCACGCCCAGCCTGCTTTTCTTTTGCCGGTTCTTCTGGCAATAGACCACGAGGCACGGCGCCGCGGCGGATTTTCCCTTGTGGTAGATCCGCCGAAACTCATAGTTTTCTTTTACGGTGACCTCTGCTTTCACGAAATTCTCCCTTTTCTGCTGTACGACCAAGTTTGCAAACGTCTTTTCAGCGGATAGACGAATAGGGACGGCAGTTTTGCGGCCCACCGTCCCTTTTGCTATCTATTTGCAATTGCGATGCATCTTCCGTGACCTCAGTGGGTCAGGCGGACGCGGCCCTTCGCGCGGCGGCGGGCCAGGACCTTACGGCCGTTGGCATCGGCCATTCTCTTGCGGAAGCCGTGCACCTTGGAGCGCTGGCGCTTCTTGGGCTGATAGGTACGGAACATTGCATGACACCTCCATTACAGATAAATCCGGTGCAGGCGAAAAACGCCTCCACTCTTACTCGACGGCGGACGGACGGAAACGTCCCTCCCGCAGTTGACTTTTCAGGCGCTGCTCTATAACAGCGCATTTTTCATTATACTGTCTCCTTTTTTTTCTGTCAACAGAAAATTTTTGAAAAAAGCAGGGCGCTCCATGGGTTTTATTCTTTTCTCTCGTTGCCGCCTCCGCAGTTTTTTCTTTCGCTGGCCGTGGTTTTTCCGTGTGCTTCTTTTCTTTTTTTTCGAAGAAAACCTCTTCCGAAAAATCAATCTTATTATTAGAATATGTAGACAACCTAAGAAATTTTTGTTATACTGAGTTTAAAATATGGGGCAAATGTCTTTGCCTCTTTTATACAGAGAAAAACCTGAAACGCCGGGAAGGGAGCGCTATTATTGAATTCACTGTCTGATGTCTGGGCAAACGTATTGGCCCGCTTGCAGGGTGAGTTGTCCGAAACGACGATTCACACCTGGTTTGATGAGATCCAGGTGGTCACCATGGAAGATTCCGCCCTTGTGCTGCACTGCAGCAACACCTTTAAGAAAAACACCATTGAGACCCGTTTCCTGAAATATGTCAAAACGGCGCTGAAAGATATTTTTTCCTCCGATCTGGAGGTGAAGATCCTGGATGACGAACAGCTCTCCGCCTATCACGGCGTGGCCCCCGACGCTCCCGGCGCTCTTTGCGATTCGGACGCCTTTACCTTTGAAACGTATGTGGTGGGTCCTTCCAACAAGATGGCCTATGCCGCGGCCCGCTCCGTGGCGGAAAATCCGGCCAAAAACTACAACCCCCTTTTCATTTACGGGGATTCGGGTCTTGGCAAGACCCATCTGCTCTATGCCATTGCCCACCTGGCCAAGCGGCGCAAGCCCGAAAACACCATCGTCTACATCAAGGGTGATGAGTTCACCAACGAGCTGGTCCGCTCCATCCGGGAGGGTAAAAACGCTGAGTTCCGCGCCAAGTACCGGGAAGCAAGTCTTTTACTGGTGGACGATATCCAGTTTATCGCCGGCAAGCCCCAGACCCAGGAGGAGTTTTTTCATACCTTCAACACGCTTTATGAAGCGGGCAAGCAGATCGTCCTCACGTCGGACCGTCCGCCCCGGGAGATGACCCAGCTGGAAGACCGGCTGCGGACCCGTTTTGAATGGGGCCTCATGGTGGACGTGGCTCCACCCGATTTTGAAACGCGGCTTGCCATCATCAAGAATAAGGCCGCTTTACTGGGAGTGCAGCTGCCCGACGAGATCTCAGACTATATTGCCGAGAACGTGACGGCTAACGTGCGGCAGATCGAGGGTACACTGAATAAGATTCTGGCCTACCGCGATCTGCTGGACAACAAAGTGGATGAAGAGGCTGTCAGCCGCGCGGTGCGGGATATGCTCAAGAAGAGCAACGAATATGTGCCGTCGCCAATGGTCATCATTGATTACATCTGTAAATACTACGGCATCGACGCCGACGTGATCCGCGGCCAGAACCGGGGTCGGGACATTGTCAACGGCCGCCAGATTGCCATGTATCTCATTCGCCGCATGACCAATCTGTCTCTGACGGATATTGGCAAGGAATTTGGCGACCGGGACCATACCACAGTGCTCCACTCTTTGGATAAGGTGGAAAAGCAGATGCGCACAGACCCCGCCTTTGCCGAAGTGGTGAAGGAGATCACCACCAATATCAACTCAAAAAAGTGAAGCGTTGTTTTTCCACTTATTTTGTGGAATCCACGTGGAAAATCTGTGTAAAAAGGAAAGGGTGTCAGAGACGTGGAAAAAGCAGAACCTTTTCACACCACCCCTGTGCAAAAACTTTTTCTCTGTTTTCAACCGTTTTCGCCGCTTTTCCACAAACCGTTTCCCCTACTGCCCCTACTTCTAAAAAATGATTAGTTTATGTTTTGTTTTGCAAAATGATGCATGACAATTTAGCAATCCGAAAGAAAGGACCGTGTCATATATGATGAAATTTTCCTGTGAAAAAGCGCTGCTGCAAAACGCCGTCAGCACGGCGTCCCGCGCTGTTTCCTCCAAAAGCTCCATTCCCGCGCTAGAAGGTCTGCTGCTGGAAGCAGGCGATGGGCTGACCGTTTCCGGCTACAATATGCAAACCGGCATCCGCACCTCCCTGGAAGCTTCCGTGCAGGAAAGCGGACGCATTGTTCTCAACGCCCGCCTTTTTGGCGACATCATTCGCCGTATGCCGGATGATATGATCGTTTTTTCCGCCGATGAAAAGATGATGGTTCATCTTTCCTGCGGCGACGCGAATTTTGATATCCTGGGCCTTTCGGCGGAGGATTATCCCGAACTGCCGGAGGTGGACGATCAATTTTCCGTCTCTCTTTCCCAGCGGACGCTGCGGGCCATGATCGACCAGACGCTGTTTGCCGTTTCCTCCAACGAAAGCCGCCCGGTCCACACCGGTTCTCTTTTTGAGATCAATGACAAGGGTCTGACCATTGTTTCCGTGGACGGTTTCCGGCTGGCCATGCGCACAGAACCGCTTGAAAAGATCGACGGCGGCGCTTTCAGCTTTGTGGCGCCGGGCAGCGCCCTCAACGAAGTGGAAAAGATCTGCGAGGATACCGATGATCTTATCACCGTGATCCAGGGCAACCGTCATCTCCTCTTTGAAACGGGCAGCACGCAGCTGATCTGCCGACGGCTGGAAGGCGAATTTCTGGATTATAAAAACGCCATTCCCCGCAGCAACTCCATTTCAGTGGAGGTGGACACCAAAAACCTGTTGGAAAGTTTGGACCGTGTGTCCGTGGTCATCAGCGAAAAGCTGAAAAGCCCGGTGCGCTGCGTTTTTGAAGAGGACAGAGTCCTTCTCTCCGCCAAAACCGGCAACGGCGAAGCCAAGGACGTGTGCCATCTCTCCGGCGACGGCACGGGCCTTGAGATTGGCTTCAACAACCGCTATCTCATGGAGGCGCTGCGCTACGCCCCCGCCGACACTGTGAAAATGGAGCTGAACACCAGCATTTCCCCCTGCATCATCGTTCCCACTGAAGGGGACGACAACTTCCTTTACATGGTCCTGCCGGTGCGGCTCAAAGCCCAATAAGAAAAGAGAAATACGATGATAAACATTCAAATTACCACAGAATACATCAAATTACAGGATCTGTTGAAGCTGGGCAACCTGGTGGACTCCGGCGGCGAAGCCAAACTGCGGATCCAGGACGGGGAAGTGTCCGTCAACGGCCAGGTCTGCACCATGCGGGGCAAAAAGATACGGCCCGGCGACGACGTGGCGTTTGCCGGCGGCCATTATACGGTGGTATATGCAGATTGACGCCGTCACACTGGAGCATTTTCGGAACTATACGTCCCAGCAGATCGCATTTGATCCCGCGTGCAACGTGATCTACGGTGAGAACGCCCAGGGCAAGACCAATTTATTGGAAGCCATGGTGTACCTGTCCTGTGGAAAAACGCCCCGCGCCCGCAGTGACAGGGAACTAATCTCCTTTGGAGAGAACAGTGCCCGGCTGCTGGGAGAGATCGAGACCCGGGAGCGGGTCTTTCGGACGGAAATCTTACTCAAAAACGGACAGCGGCGGCGCATGACGGTCAACGGCGTGCCAGCCAAAAATGCGGCGGCTCTTTCAGAGGTACTGCACACTGTTTTTTTCTGTCCCGAAGACCTGCTGCTGATCCGGGAGGGCGCGGCCGCCCGGCGGCGGTTTTTGGATATGGCTCTTTGCCAGCTGCGGCCCCGGTACGCCGACGCGCTGGCGGAGTATCACCGCCTTTACGAGCACAAGACCCGCATTCTGCGGGACAGTGAGGAGCGGCCCGACCTTCTTGCCACGCTGCCGGATTTCAATACCCGGCTGTGCCAGACCGGCGCCGTGCTGATCCATTACCGCGCGCGATACTGCGAGAGATTGAAAGAATATGCCGCCCAGGCCCATCGGGAGTGTTCCGGCGAACGGGAGGATCTGACACTGACGTATGAAACGGTGAAGACGGTGACAGATCCCTTTGCCCCCCTGGGGGAGCTGACGAAGCGGCTTTCGGAGCATCAGGCGGCGCATTATCAGGCGGAGATTGCCTCCCGCCTTTGTCTCTCCGGCCCGCATAAGGATGATCTGGACGTCTGCGTCAACGGGCGCAGCGCCCGGCAGTTCTGCTCCCAGGGCCAGACCCGCACCGCGGCGCTGGCTTTAAAGCTGGCGGAGCGGGAGATCCATAAAAACACAGTGGGGGAATATCCGGTGCTGCTGCTGGACGATGTGCTCAGCGAGCTGGACCCCCGGCGCCAGGAGTATGTGCTCAACCGCATCTCCGGCGGCCAGGTGTTTATCACATGTTGTGAAGACGACCGTCTGTCCCGTCTTTTGACGGGGCGTGTGTTTCATATCAGAAAAGGGGAGGTGGTCTGATGGCCTATCTCCATATCGGCGAAAACGTGATGATCCCCGAAAAACAGGTCATTGGCATCTTTGATCTGGATATCACCTCCCAGTCCGGGATCACCCGGCATTTTCTGGATGGAGCGGAGCGGGAGGGTGTGGTCATCAATGTCAGCGAGGACATTCCCAAGTCCTTTTTGCTTTGCGACCACCCCTATCATCCCCAGATCGTCTATCTATCCCAGCTAAATTCCTCCACGCTGGCAAGGCGTTTGGAGGAGGCAAGTCCCAAGGATAAGGAGAAGAGTTATGTCTGAAGAAAAAACGAATATCCCGGTGGAAACAGAATACGACGCCTCGGAAATACAGGTGTTGGAAGGACTGGAGGCGGTGCGGAAACGGCCCGGTATGTATATCGGTTCCACCAGCGCCAGCGGCCTTCATCATCTGGTCTACGAGATCGTTGACAACTCCATTGACGAGGCGCTGGCCGGCTTTTGTACGGAGATACAGGTCTCCATCAACGAAGGCAATACCATCACCGTCACAGACAACGGCCGCGGCATTCCCGTGGACATTCAGCAGCAGACGGGCCGTCCCGCGCTGGAGGTGGTCTTTACGGTGCTGCATGCCGGCGGCAAGTTCGGCGGCGGGGGCTATAAAGTTTCCGGCGGATTGCACGGCGTAGGTGCTTCCGTGGTCAACGCCCTTTCGGAGTGGCTGACGGTACAGGTCCACAAGGACGGAAAGATCTATGAGATGCGGTTCTCCCGCGGCAATATCACGAAGGAGATCGCTGTGGTGGGGGAGACGAATCAGTGCGGCACCACCGTTACCTTTTGCCCGGACAGAGATATGTTTGATACGCTGGAATACGATTATGAAACGCTGCATACCCGGATGCGGGAGCAGGCGTTTTTGAATGCGGGGCTGCGGATCACCATCGCGGACAAGCGCGCCGGTAAAGAGCAGAGCGACACCATGTGCTACGAAGGCGGCATCCGCGAGTTTGTCGCCTGGATCAACCGCAACAAATCCCCGCTCCATGACGGCGTTGTCTATCTCTGCGGCAAAAAAGACGACGCCACGGTGGAGATCGCCCTGCAATACAACGACTCCTATACGGAGACCATCGTCTCCTTTGCCAATGATATCCATACGCCGGAGGGCGGCATGCACGAAACCGGCTTCAAGGCGGCGTTGACCCGCGTCATCAATGCTTACGGTGTGAAGTACGGCATGGTCAAAGGCGACGACAAGGTTTCCGGCGAGGACGTGCGGGAAGGCATCACGGCGGTGATCTCCGTCAAATTGCAGGAAGCGCAGTTTGAAGGACAGACCAAGGCCAAGCTGGGCAACGCCCGCATCCGCACGCTGGTGGACAATGTGGTGTCCGATCAGCTGACTCTTTTCCTGGAAGAAAACCCGGTGGTAGCCCGCACCGTTCTGGACAAGGCCATGATGGCCAATCGCGCCAGAGAGGCGGCCCGGAAAGCCCGGGAGAATATCCGCCGCAAGACAGGCCTGGAGGGCGACCGTCTCCCCGGCAAGCTATCGGACTGCAACGAGCGAGACCCCTCCCTCACCGAACTTTATATCGTGGAGGGCGACTCCGCCGGCGGTTCCGCCAAAAACGGACGTGACTCCCGGTTCCAGGCCATTTTGCCGCTTTGGGGCAAGATGCTCAACGTGGAAAAGGCCCGGGCCGACAAGGTGTACGGCAATGACAAGCTCTCGCCTGTCATTACGGCGCTGGGCTGCGGCATCGGGGAAGATATGAACCTCAACAGGCTGCGCTATCACAAGGTGGTCATCATGGCCGATGCCGATGTGGACGGCTCTCATATCCGCACGCTGCTTTTGACCTTCTTTTTCCGCTATATGCGCCCCCTGATCGAAGAGGGCTATGTGTACGCAGCCGTGCCGCCCCTTTATAAGCTGACCCGGGGCAAAGTGAGCCGTGTGGCCTATTCCGACGACGAGCGGGATCGGGAATCGGCGGAAATGCGGGGCGACAACCCCAACGCCAAGATTGACATTTCCCGGTTTAAGGGCCTTGGCGAGATGAACCCCCACGAGCTGTGGGATACCACCATGGATCCCGAGAAGCGGAGCCTGCGGCGCATTACGCTGGAGGACGCCATTGCCGCCGATCAGTGCTTTACGGTGCTGATGGGCGAGGCGGTGGAGCCCCGCCGGGAATTTATCGAGAAAAACGCCAAATACGCCATTAATCTGGACTTTTAAGGAGGTGCGTGAGAAACGATGGCAAGAGCAAAGGATTATAAGCCGGAGGACATCATGTACCCCCAGCAGACCATTGTCAGCAACGATTTGGTCAAGGAAATGGAGACCTCGTTTATTGAGTACGCCATGTCGGTGATCGTGGCCAGGGCCCTTCCCGATGTGCGGGACGGTCTCAAGCCGGTGCATCGCCGCATTCTGTACGCCATGTACGAGGACAACCTCACCAGTGACAAGCCCTTTAAGAAGTCGGCCACCTGCGTGGGCGACGTGCTGGGCCGCTATCATCCCCACGGCGATCAGTCCGTGTACGATGCGTTGGTGCGTCTGGCGCAGGACTTCTCCATGCGCTATGTGCTGGTGGACGGCCACGGCAACTTCGGTTCCATCGACGGCGACCCACCCGCGGCCTACCGGTATACGGAAGCCCGTATGTCCAAGCTGGCGGGAGAGATGCTGCGGGACATTGAAAAAGACACGGTGGACTGGGATCCCAACTTCGACGAAAGTCGGAAAGAACCCCGGGTGCTGCCCACCCGCTTTCCCAACCTGCTGGTGAACGGTTCTTCCGGTATCGCGGTGGGTATGGCCACCAACATTCCGCCCCACAATCTGAAAGAAGTCATCAACGCCTGCATCTGCGTGCTGGAGAATCCGGAGGCGACACTGGCGGATCTGATGGAGCATATCAAAGGCCCGGACTTCCCCACAAGGGGTATCATCATGGGCCGTTCCGGCATCCGCGCGGCATACGCCACCGGCCGGGGCCGCATCGTCATGCGGGGCCGCACGGAGTTTGAAGAGCACGGCGCGGGCCGCATCCGCATCATCGTGACGGAGCTGCCCTACCAGGTGAACAAAAAGATGCTGGTGGAGACCATTGCCGACCAGGTGAAGGACAAACGCCTGGAGGGCATTTCCGACCTGCGAGATGAATCCGACCGCAACGGTATGCGGATTGTGATCGAACTGAAAAAGGACGCCAATCCCCAGGTGGTACTCAACCGCCTTTTTGCCCAGACGTCTTTGCAGACCACGTTTTCCGTGAATATGCTGGCGCTGGTGGACAATCAGAGCCAGCCCAAGATCCTGTCCCTGCGTCACATTCTGGATGAGTATCTGTCCTTCCAGGAGGAGATTATTCTCCGCCGCACCCGCTACGACCTGCGCAAGGCGGAGGAGCGGGCCCATATTCTCGAGGGCCTGCTCGTTGCCCAGGACAACATCGACGAAGTCATCCATATCATCCGCGCGGCCTATGACGACGCCAAGGAAAGACTGATGTCCCGGTTCGGCCTTTCGGACGTGCAGGCCCAGTGCATTCTGGATATGCGCCTCAAGGCCCTGCAAGGGTTGGAGCGCGACAAGCTGATGAACGAGTACAAGGAACTGGAGGAGCGCATTGCCTACTTCAAGCGCCTGCTGGGTGACATGGAGATGGTGCGCGGCGTCCTCAGGGAGGAACTCGTTGAGATGCGTGACAAGTACGGCGACGACCGTATCACCGAGATTCAGGACGTGGAAGATGAGATCGACATTGAAGATCTTATCGAAGAGGAACAGTGCGTCTACACCATGACCCAAAACGGGTATATCAAGCGCACCCCCGCCACCGAATATTCCGCGCAGAAGCGGGGAGGTAAGGGCGTCAAGGCCATGACCACCCGGGAAGAGGACGTGGTGACCTCCGTGTTCACCGCCTCCACTCACGATTATCTGCTGTTCTTTACCAACACCGGCCGTGTCCACCGGAAGAAGGGCTATCTCATTCCGGAGGCGGGCCGGGCGGCCAAGGGCACCAATATTGTCAACGTGCTGCCGCTGGAAGCAGGCGAGCGTGTCACGGCGGGTCTTTCCGTCCGTGAGTTTGATGAGGACAGCTATCTGGTGATGATCACCCGCATGGGCACGGTGAAGCGTTTGCAGCTCAGCTCTCTCAATACCGCCCGCAAGGCGGGCATCCGGGCGCTGACACTGGACGAAGGCGATGAGCTTATTGAGGTACGGCGTACCGATGGCCATCAGAATATCCTGCTGGTGACCCGAGGCGGCATGGCCATCTGCTTCAAAGAGACGGATATCCGCTGCATGGGCCGCGACGCAGTGGGCGTGCGTGGCATCCGGCTGAAGGATGGTGACTATGTGGTGGGCGCCGCCCGGGCGGTGGAAGGGCACACGCTGCTCTCCATCACGGAAAACGGCTACGGCAAGCGCACTGCCATTGAAGAGTATCTCCGCGGCGACGGCGGTGAACCGCAAAAGCGGGGCGGCAGCGGCTTGAAGAACTATCGTGTGACGGAGAAGACCGGCAAGGTGGTGGCTGCCAAGGTAGTCACCGGAGAAGAGGACATTCTCATGATCTCCGATGACGGCACCATCATCCGTATGGACGCGGCGGACATCAATATTTACAGCCGCTCTACCCAGGGCGTGCGTGTCATGCGCGTGGCGGAGGGTGTCAAGGTGATCTCGCTGGCCCGAGCCGAGAAGGAGACGGAAGATTCCGTCCCGCTTTCGGAAGAAGAGTAATGGGGAGAAAGGAACACACCTGTGAGTAAGAAGAACACGGGCAAAGCCCCGGCGCTTAGGCTGACCCGGTGGCGGTATTTCTGCAAAACGCTTTACAGCAATGCCGCCACAAAGGGCGAGTTTTCCTATGAGGGCGTGACCTATCTCAAAGACGAGGAACTGCGTGCCATCGAGGAGAAAAGCACGCGCGTCCATGTGCTGCTGGTGCTGGTGCTGATCGTCATTTATCTCACCATGCGGGCCCAGTCCATTTACATGGTGGTGGCGGGCATGGTGGCCATTGTGGCCGGCGAGGTGTATCGGGAGCAGATGCTGCCCAAGGATATTCTCTTGCACCTGCAGTGTCCCAGTTATCAAAAACGGCGGCAGGATGTGGTGGACGATCTTCCGGAAGAGGAGGACGCGTAACAGGTGGATACCATTGAGATGAAGGTGATTGCCCGGATCCACTCCGCGTTTCCCACTAAATTTGGGATCCCCCGGCAAAGCGGTCTGGTGCCGTCGCTGCAAAGCCAGGTGGTGTTTGAACCCGCCTTCCGCAGTGCGGAAGCCGTCCGTGGGATGGAGGGCTTTTCCCACTTATGGCTTTTGTGGCAGTTTTCGGAAGCAGTGCGGGAGGACTGGTCGCCCACGGTGCGGCCGCCCCGCCTGGGCGGCAACACCCGCGTGGGTGTTTTTGCCACCCGCTCGCCCTTCCGCCCCAACGCCATCGGCCTTTCGGCAGTGAAGCTGGAGGGGGTGAAAACGCATCCCCAGCTGGGGCCGGTGCTCCATGTGTCGGGCGCCGACCTGATGGACGGCACGCCCATTTTGGATGTGAAACCCTATCTGCCATATGCCGACTGTCTTCCCTCCGCTGTGGGCGGCTTTACGGAAGGAACCAAAAGCGAGCTGCTGCGGGTGACGTTTCCCCCGGCGCTGCTGGAGCAGATTCCGTCGGAGGAGCGAGAGGGCCTGCTGGGTGTTTTGGAGCGTGACCCCCGCCCCCGGTATCAGAAAGACTCCCGGCGGGTGTACGGCCTGCCCTTCGGGCGGTGGGACGTACGCTTCACGGTGGAAGAGTGTGTGCTGACCGTGCGGGAAGTGGTGGTGCGATGAAGAGAGTAACGGTTTATACAGACGGCGCCTGTTCCGGCAATCCCGGCCCCGGCGGCTGGGGTTGCGTACTGGTCTATGGCGGCGCCAAAAAGGAACTCTCCGGCGGCGCGCCCGACACCACCAACAACCGCATGGAGCTGACCGGTGTCATTGCCGCGCTTTCGGCGTTGAAAGAACCCTGCGAGGTGGAGTTGTACTCCGATTCCAAGTATGTAATCGACGCGCTGGAAAAGGGCTGGGTCTACGGCTGGAAGAAAAAGGGCTGGATCAAGTCGGATAAGAAGCCTGCGCTGAACGTGGATCTGTGGAAGCTTTTGCTGCCTCTTGTGGAAAAACACACGGTACATTACCATTGGGTCAAGGGCCACGCGCAAAATGAGATGAACAACCGCTGCGATGAGCTGGCGGTGGCGGAGAGTAAAAAGTTTTGAAAAAGAGGGCGGTTGTTTACAAAATGTTCATGGGCGCTTCATGATTTTGCCATGTTTGGACATTATGATAACAGCATACAAAGGATTTATTCCTTATGTACTTTTCTCTCTCTCTCCTAACTAAACACACAACACACAACAAAAAAGCGTTCTGCTTGGCAGAACGCTTTTTTGTTGTCTTCGCAAAAGCGCGCAAAGATCGCTGGCTCGCAGACCCTTAAAAAATTTTTCTTTTTTTTAGCGGCGTTTGCAATTTGCCGTCTATCGGGTTACAATAACGAACAAGACAAGACGGGAGGCGAACAAATGGATTCTTTTAACGCGAAAGAACAGGTAAAGGGTCTGGTATCCTGGATGCAGGAGCAGCTGGGCGCTTGCGGCAAGACGGCTGTGGTGGGCATTTCCGGCGGGAAAGACAGCTCCACCGTGGCGGCGCTGTGCGTGGCGGCCTATGGCCGGGAAAACGTCTACGGCGTTTTGATGCCGGACGGCGTGCAGCCAGACATTGATTACAGCAACGATCTGGTGGACTTTTTGCAGATTCCCCACTGCACGTTTAATATTCATGACGGCGTGCAGGGCCTTTTGGGAGAGATGGAGCGAACGGGCCTGACGCCCTCCCGGCAGACCAAGGTGAATCTGCCTTCTCGTATCCGCATGGCCACGCTTTACGCGGTGGCGCAGAGCCTGGAGGGGGGGATTGTCATCAATACCTCCAATTTGTCGGAGGACTGGGTGGGCTACTGCACCATTTACGGCGACAGCGCCGGTGCGTTCTCTCCTTTGGGGATGTATACCACGGAAGAGGTGATCGCCATGGGCCGTGAGTTGGGCTTGCCGGAGAGGTTCCTCATCAAGCCGCCATCCGATGGTCTGACGGGGCTCACGGATGAGGACAATCTGGGCTTTACCTATCACATGGTGAACGAATACCTGCGCAAAGGCGTCTGTGATCCGGAGATCCAAAGGCAGATCGACCATAAACACAGGATCAGCCGCTTCAAATTTGAAACGCTGCCCCTGTACCACAACGGTCTGCCCATTGTCATCGAAGACGAGACGAATTACTACAAGTAAAGAAAAAAGGACGGAGAAGTTTCTCCGTCCTTTTTCATAATAAACGCGTCAGGCTGCGGCAAACAGCAGAAAGCCGATGCAATTAATGGCAAAATTGGCAAACATATGGACAAACCAGGAAGCGTAGATGCTCTCAAAGCGCTGGTTGAGGAAATCGAAGAGCAATCCGCCCATAAAAAGACCCGTCAGCACCAGCAGATAGGGGCCCACCCCAAACCAGCCGCTCATCATGGCAACGTGATAGACGGTGAAGGACATGGCGCTGAAGAGATAGGCAAAGCGAAGGGATACAAAGCGCCGAAGGGTGAGAAAAGCAAACACCCGAAAGAAAAACTCCTCTAAAAAAGAGTTCATAAAGGAGATGTAAAGAGATACATAGAGAAAATTGTCCTTGTCTACGCCAATATTTTCCGTGAGTGTCCTGGTGATCTTTGAGAAGTCGAATAGGTTTCGGGTCAGCGCATAGGCGCCTAAGATCAAAAGAAACAGCCCCACGCCCAGTCCCAGCGAAAAAAACGCCGACTTCTTCCCCAGTTTAAAAAAGGGCCGCAGGTCAATATGAGCCGCTTTGCAGAAGAGAAGCGGGCAGGCCAGGAAGAAAATGACCTTGATGGCTGATTTAACGGCGTAGGGCGGCAAGAGGATCCCGTCCACCGCCAGCATCACGGCGCAGCAAACCGACACGATCCCGCATAAAAACACCGCTTTTTTTTGCTTAGCCATGAAAAAATCTCTCTTTCCGCATAAATGCTTTTGATTAATTGTAGCATGGAGAAGCAAAGGGTGTAAAGCAGCAATCTTTTCTTTTGCAAAACAAAACAACTCCGGCTGCCCTTGAAAAGGCAACCGAAGTTGTTGAATCATCCTACAAGCCCTGTCAGCGTTTCCAGATCCAGCGCGGGCTGAAGCGCCAGATCAATGCCGTAGCCCACGATTTTGGCCAGTTCTTCCACACGCATGTCAATTTCTTTGGGTGTCACGAAAAGGCCGCTGCCGTGGTGGGACATATCAAAATCGGTGTTGCCGGCTTCTTCCAGAATGTCGGCGGCCAGTGTGGCGGCGTCGATGACGGTGGGGACGCCCACGGAGATGACGGGGATGCCCAGCGTCTCCTGATTGACGGCTTTGCGGTGGTTTCCCACACCTGAGCCGGGGATCAGTCCCGTGTCGGAGAGCTGCACCGTGGTGCAGATACGCTCTGTTTTCCGGGCGGCCAGCGCGTCCACGGCGATGACGGCGGCGGGGCCGGTCTGCCGGACGATACCCCGAATCAGCTCCAGCGTTTCCATACCGGTGCTGCCCAAAACGCCTGTACAAAACGCGGAGACCGATGCGAAGCCCTGAAACTGCTCCGGCAGCGACGCAATCATATGCCGTGTCACCAGCAGGTGAGAAACGGTCAAAGGGCCGATGGCGTCGGGGGTCATATCCCGATTGCCAAGGCCCACCACCAGCACGGATTTTTCCGCCAGATCCTCCGGCAAAAGCGCGCGCAGCTGCTGGGACAGGCACTCCACCGCCCGGGAAAAGGCGCCCTCCGTCCGCTGAAAGTAGGGGCGCAGATCCACGGTCACATAGGCGCCCGCCGGCTTTCCCAACGCCTTTTCCCCCTGTTGATCCAGAATGCGCACGGTAGTGACCTCAAAGCCATTTTGCCGGGTGATGCCGCTGAGAACGCCTGGCAGCCGCGCTCCTTTTTTTTGCGCCGCGCGAAAAAGTTCCGCAGATTCCACTGCCAAATCGGTGCGTTTGCTATACATATTTGTGTGATCCTCCTTCGTAAAAGCACAAAATATAGTGTTCTTTTGGTAGGCTGTCCCAGAAAAAGGCAAATATACAGGAACAGAAAGAAAAGATTGAAAAAACCCTTGCAATTTAAAAGGAAAGATGCTAAAATACTATCCTGCGTGGAAGTTTTTGATACGCATGAAATTTATCGCCGGGGAGGTGTTTGGTTTGCCGAATATTAAGTCTGCTAAAAAGCGTGTTCTGGTGTCCGAAGCGAGAAACGAACGCAACAAGGCCGATCGGTCCGCGCTCAAGACTGTTCTCAAGAAGTTCGAGGCTGCTGCCGTTGAAGGCAATCGCACCGAGGCCGAGGGCGCTTACAAAGTGGCTGTGAAGGCTGTGGACAAAGCTACCGACAAGGGTCTGCTGCACAAGAACAACGCGGCGCACAAGAAGAGCGCCATGACTTTGAAGCTGAACAAGATTGGCTGATCGCAAACAAAAGGACATCCTGTGGATGTCCTTTTTCTCTTTTTCCTCTTGACGGAGAGAGAGAAACATGCTATGGTGTAAAAAAGTATAAAAAGCAGGCAATGAGAAGGAATAGTACAGTTTCTTTCGCGGAAAGAGAGAAGGCGGCCGGTGCAAGCCTTTGGCGGGAGAAGGTGGAAGGCGCCTTTGAGCTGTGGCCCCAACGGAGGATCCTCCTCCCAGTAGGCGCTGCCGGAATTCCCCCGTTATCGCGGAAGCTGCGGCTCGGCCGCGGATGAGAGCAGGGAGTTTCCCTGAATTTAGGTGGTACCACGGACTTGTTTGTTCGCCCTAAGCTGATGGATCGGCTTGGGGCCTATTTTTTTGATTTTTTACATACTGAAAGATAAAGGAGCGTGTCACACATGAAAAATACCGAAAAAACCATGGAAAAAATCGTGGCTCTTTGCAAAAACCGGGGCTTTGTGTTTGCCGGGTCAGAAATCTACGGCGGCCTTGCCAACACCTGGGACTACGGCCCTATGGGCGTGGAGCTGAAGAACAACATCAAGAAGGCCTGGTGGAAGAAATTTGTCCAGGAAAATCCCTACAACGTGGGGCAGGACGCGGCGATCCTGATGAATCCCCAGACCTGGGTGGCCTCTGGCCATCTGGGCGGCTTCAGCGATCCGCTGATGGACTGCAAGGAGTGCAAAGAGCGCTTCCGTGCCGACAAGCTGATCGAGGATTACTGCGCCAAAGAAGGCGTGACATTGGAAAAGCCCATTGACGCCTTTACTCAGGCGGAGATGAAGGAATATGTGGAATCTTACAACATTCCCTGCCCCTCCTGCGGCAAGCACAACTTCACCGACATCCGCCAGTTCAATCTGATGTTCAAAACGTTTCAGGGCGTGACGGAGGATGCCAAGAACACCGTGTATCTGCGTCCCGAGACGGCCCAGGGCATTTTTGTGAACTTTGTGAACGTGCAGCGCACCACCCGCCGGAAGCTGCCCTTCGGTGTCTGCCAGATCGGCAAATCCTTTCGCAACGAGATCACGCCGGGCAACTTTATTTTCCGTGTCCGTGAGTTCGAGCAGATGGAGCTGGAGTTTTTCTGCAAGCCCAACACTGATCTGGAGTGGTTTGCCTACTGGCGTTCCTTCTGCCGCGACTGGCTTTTGTCCCTTGGCATGAAGGACGAGAACCTGCGCCTGCGGGATCACGACCCTGAAGAGCTTTGTTTCTACTCCAAGGCCACCACGGACTTTGAGTTTATGTTCCCCTTCGGCTGGGGCGAGCTGTGGGGCGTGGCGGACCGTACGGACTACGATCTGACGCAGCACCAGAACACCTCCGGCAAGGATCTGACGTACTTTGACCCTGAGACAAACGAGCGGTATATCCCCTATGTCATCGAGCCGTCTCTGGGCGTGGAGCGCTCCGTACTGGCCTTTTTGGTGGAAGCCTATGACGAGGAAGTGGTGGGCCAGGACAAGAGCGGCAAGGACGACGTGCGTGTGGTGATGCACTTTCACCCGGCGCTGGCGCCTTTCAAGGCCGCCGTGCTGCCCCTGTCCAAGAAGCTCAGCGACAAGGGCCGTCAGATCTATGACGAGCTGTGCAAGGATTTCATGGTGGACTTTGATGACACCGGCTCCATCGGAAAGCGCTATCGCCGGGAAGATGAGATCGGCACGCCCTACTGCATCACGGTGGACTTCGATACCGTGGGCGACGAGGAGAAGGCGGGGGACAACTGTGTCACCGTCCGCGAGCGCGATACCATGGCCCAGGTACGCCTGCCCATCAGCGATCTGAAGGCTTATCTCACCGAAAAACTGGCATTTTGAATCGTATAAAAAAGACCGCTGCCAATG
>Ga0183100_1000102_pt1 | contig 94946 bp, 59 predicted proteins | sample Biomet2_FD_127789 | JGI IMG/M metagenome (GOLD analysis project Ga0183100, IMG submission 127789) | Microbial communities from bioreactor (seeded with anoxic lake sediment) at LBNL, California, USA - Biofuel metagenome 2 | ecosystem: Engineered > Bioreactor > Anaerobic > Unclassified ...
AGATAAAATGAGCAAAAAACGATAAAAAAACATTTTAGATGATATAAAACTAAATATCTTTAGTAAAAAAACAAGAAAATTCACCCTCGCTTTATTTTGCAACGGTCTTTATTCAATAAAATATCGGGTTTTAAACGATGAAAATGGCAATGTTCATTTAAATATCGGGTTTTAAACGTTGGAAAGAGTAATGTTTAATAAAATATCGGGTTTTAAACGTCTATAAATCCATTATTCAATAAAAAAAATTTACAACGAAAAATAAAAAATAAATGAATTGTTATGCCTTTCGGCAGAAGGAAAACGAATTGGGATGAAATAAAAAAAACCAAACCGGATGCAGATCTTTTGATATTTTTATCTCTTTACCAAACGGTGCAGGCAAAGAATAGCTAACAATACTAAAGCCAATAGTCCGCCGATCAAAAAGTCGTATGTTTTGAACCAGGTTCCTGCAAATCCGGCAACGATGTAGCCAATAGCCCACCATAAATGCGACCATGCAAAATGGCTTCCATACACTTTGCCTTGCTGCGCTAAGCTTATGTTTTCGGCAATGAGTATTTGCGAAGGCATATCGGCAAAGCTCTGTCCCAGTCCGGCGATTATCCAAAGGATCATCAGCACCTCAAACGAAACCATGTTCGCTAACGAAACGGCCAAAGCCAGCGTTAATGCACCCATCATCAGCAATATTGTTTTTCCTTTCGATTTATCTATGGAATTTGCCGTAAAGGCTGCAATGGTCGCCCCTATCCCGAAAGCAGTCATTGCCCAGCCGTATTCTTTGTCGGTCAGCAATAAATCGCCTTTAATATGCCCGACAGTATTCACCAGGATTTGAGCGCCGGCTATGGCGGCAACTAATTCTATCAATAACGAAAAACGGATAGGCGGATTTCTGAATAACAATTTCGTTCCGTTCAGAATGTCGTGCCAAAGGCTTACAAACGACGACCGCACCTGAATTGCCTCTTTATTTACCGAAACCATGGGTATCATTAAAACCAAAACGGAAGAAATGACGAATGAAAAAGCATCGAAGAAAAATATTTGCCGCGAACCCCATACTACGGCCAATGCACCGGCAAGTCCCGGTCCGAGGATTCCCAGCAACTGCCAGGTTCCGTTGGATAAGGCAATGGCGTTACCATAGTTTTCCTTCCGGGAAATAAGCTGAGGAATACAGGCTTTGTAGGCCGGCGTAAAAAATGCATTGAACACATTGAGCAGAAAAATCAGCACATACAATTGCCAGACGCTGGTAACAAATACCAACGAAAAAACAATTGCCATACGGAATAGATTGGTAATGATCAGAATTTTCTTACGGTTGAACCGGTCGGCAAGCACACCGGCATACGAACCAAAAACAATAAAAGCCGCTACCCTCAGGGTTAAGGCGGTAGCCAATACTTTTGCCGACTGGTTGCCTCCGAACTCAAACGCCAGAAGCGCAATGCCTATCCAGGTGAAAGCGTCGCCCAGAAGACTAATGGCCTGCGCAATATAAAGCTTTGTAAACAAAGGCTCCTTAAGGGCTTTCAGGGGTTCGGATATTCTCATAAGACGGTATTAGCCACAATAGGCATTAAAACACATTAGTATCATTTTATTAACCACAATAGGCACATTAGGGCACATTAGGATTATTTTAAAAACCACAATAGGCACAACAGGACACATTAGGATTATTTTAAAAACCACAATAGGCACAATAGGACACATTAGTATCATTTAAAAAAATATAATAGGCATAACAGAACACATTAGCATCATTTTAAAAACCACAATAGGCACAGTAGGACACATTAGCATCATTTAAAAAAATATAACAGGAACTGGAGGATACATTGGAGCCATTTAAAAAAATATAATAGGCACTGGAGGACACATTGGCGTCATTTAAAAAATTATAACAGGCACTGGAGGATACATTGGCATCATTTAAAAAAATATAATAGGAACTGGAGGATACATTGGCGTCATTTAAAAAAATATAACAGAAACTGGAGGATACATTGGTGTCATTTAAAAAATTATAACAGGCACTGGAGGATACATTGGAGCCATTTTAAAAAACACAATAAGACAACAAAAAAGATAACCACATTAGGCACAATAGTAAGCTTGGTAGCAAAAAAGTCGGTTGCTATACTCTACTGTGCCCTATTGTGCCTATTGTGGTTAATATAATATTGTGCCTATTATGGTTCACACTATTTCTTCATCGAAGCAATCTGTTCTTCCAGCACTTTGATGCGTGCTTCGGAATCGGATTGTTTCTTACGTTCCATAGCCACCACCTTTTCGGGAGCGCTGTTCACAAAACGCTCGTTGCTCAGCTTTTTGGCAACCGACTGCAGGAATCCACGGGTATATTTCAGTTCGTCCTCCATCTTTTGAATTTCACCTTCCACATCCACCGAAGCGGTAAGCGGAATATAAAACTCGGTGGAACGAACGATAAAACTCAGGGCTCCGTCCAACTTTTCATCCGTATAGGTAAGCTCCGACAAATTACAGAGTTTTACCACCACATCGTCAAAAGTCAGGTCGGGAGTATCGCCGTTGTTTTTCTTTATCAGCAAGCAGAGGGCATCCTTAAACGGTATATTTTTTTCCTTACGAACGTTGCGTATTGCCATGATTGCTTCCTGGGCAAAGCCAAAACTCTTTAATATTTTTTCGTCAAAAGTCTCAGCCACCGGCATAGCGGCAATCGTGATGCAATCTTTTCCGGTATGTTCGCTCAACTGGTGCCAGATTTCTTCGGTGATAAACGGCATAAACGGATGCAATACTTTCATCAGTTTCTCGAAAAACGAAAGCGTTGCTTCCAGCGTTTGGCGATCAACCGGCTGCTGGTAAGCCGGTTTTATCATCTCGAGATACCATGAGCAGAAGTCGTCCCAGATGAGTTTGTAAACCGTCATCAGGGCTTCCGAAAGGCGATATTTTGAAAAATGATCATCAATGGTAAGCAGAGTTTCGTTAAATTTGGCTTCAAACCAGGCGATGGATGCTTTGGCATACTGCGGTTGTTCCAGCGTTTCGTTCACTTCCCAGCCTTTGACCAGTCGAAGGGCGTTCCAGATTTTATTGCTGAAGTTGCGTCCCTGTTCGCAGAGCGTTTCGTCGAAAGGCAGATCGTTGCCTGCCGGTGAGGTAAGCAACATGCCCATACGCACGCCATCGGCTCCGTATTTTTCCATCAACAGGATGGGATCGGGCGAATTGCCAAGAGATTTCGACATCTTCCGGCCTTTATGATCGCGAACGATTCCGGTAAGATACACATCGTGGAAAGGAATTTCGTGGCGATATTCCAGTCCGGCCATAATCATGCGCGCCACCCAGAAGAAAAGAATTTCGGGAGCCGTTACCAAAACGTTGGTCGGATAATAATAGCTGATATCCGGATTGTCGGGATGGCGGATGCCATCGAGCGTTGAAATAGGCCACAGCCAGGATGAAAACCAGGTATCGAGCACATCTTCGTCCTGTGTAATATCCTCTATTTTCAGATCTGCAATCTTAAATTTTAATTCTGCAATTTTCACAGCTTCTTCTTTCGATTTGGCAGCTACCATTTCGCCGTTGGGAAGATAATACACCGGTATCCTTTGTCCCCACCATAGCTGGCGGCTGATGCACCAGTCGCGGCAGTTTTCCATCCAATGGCGGTAAGTATTTTTAAATTTTTCGGGATAAAAACGGATGGTATCATCCATCACCACATCGAGGGCTGGCTTGGCTAATTCGCCCATCCTGACAAACCACTGCATCGAAAGCTTAGGTTCGATCACCTCGTCGGTGCGTTCCGAAAAGCCGATATTGTTTACATAATCCTCCACTTTTACCAGGTATCCCTTTTCTTCAAGTTCCTTGGCAATCTTTTTGCGAACGACAAAGCGATCTTCACCAACATACAACTGAGCTTTTTCATTGAGCGTTCCGTTGTCGTTGAAAATATCTATCGACTGGAGTTTATGTTTGATACCAATGTTATAGTCGTTCACGTCGTGAGCCGGAGTAATCTTCAGACATCCGGTACCGAATTCGCGATCCACATATTCGTCCATGATCATGGGGATGCTGCGGTTGATCAGCGGCACCAGCACGCGTTTTCCTTTCAGATGCTGGAAACGTTCATCGTCGGGATGGAAGCAAACCGCCGTATCGCCAAGTATGGTTTCGGGGCGGGTGGTAGCGATGGTTACCCATTGGTCACTGGTTCCTTCCACCTGATAGCGGAGGTAATAGAGTTTGGAATTTATTTCTTTATGGATCACTTCTTCGTCGGATAAAGCCGTCAACGCTTTGGGATCCCAGTTCACCATACGAACGCCGCGATAAATAAGTCCTTTGTTGTATAAATCAATAAACACATCAATCACCGATTCGTACATGGAGGGATCCATGGTAAAACGGGTGCGGCTCCAGTCGCAGGAAGCGCCTAATTTTTTGAGTTGTTCGAGGATGATGCCACCGTGTTTTTCCTTCCATTTCCAGGCATGGTTAAGAAATTCGTCGCGGCTCAGGTCGCTCTTGCTGATGCCTTCTTCTTTCAGTTTGGCTACTACTTTTGCTTCGGTAGCAATGCTTGCATGATCGGTGCCGGGAAGCCATAAGGCATTAAAACCCTGCATACGGGCACGACGGATGAGTACATCCTGAATCGTATTGTTAAGCATATGCCCCATGTGCAACACGCCGGTAACGTTGGGCGGCGGAATGACGATGGAATACGCTTTTCTTTTATCGGGAACGGAACGGAAAAAATCGTGTTGAAGCCAATATTGATACCATTTGTCTTCGGTCAGTGAAGGGTCGTACTTGCTGGGAATTTCAGTCATTGTAGTTTCGGGTTATAATTTCAGATTGATAAATGCATGATTTCAAAAGCAGAATCATGATTTACGAATCAAAACGCCGGCAAAGTTACAAAAATATGTCAATCTGCTTGTCTTCTATGACAAGGAAGATTAAAATTACAGGTTGAAGCGATTAGGTCATTCACAGCAAAGATGTAATATCTCTGCTACCACTTTTTCAGGCAACCGGAAACCGGAATTAATAAGTTTATCGGTAAAAGGCTTGATTTTTTCAATAATACCCACTTGTTTGCATTTATAAAGGATACCTAAAGTTCCTGTAATTTTGAGCCCTAATTTAACAGCAAATTTTCTTCCTTTTAGGTCGTCAAGTATAAGTAATGAATTATCGTAATTCAGCGCCAGAGCAATAGCACTTGCCTCGCCTTTATCAATTAATGTTTCTATTATTTTCTGGAATTTTTTGTTTGTAGATTTTTCAATTTTAAACTATTCCGGCAATAATTTTCCAAATTCCGCTGCTATTTCGGAAGTAATTTTGACTTCGCCGTATAATGATTTTAAAAGGTGGAAAGCATCCAACTTTTCCATAGCTATAAGGCAACTTGTATCGGCAATAACAACATTAGGCATTTTTGATATCGTTGTTCAGGTCATCAACGGAAGTACTAAACAATGAAACGCCGTATTTACCTAAGATTTCGACAAAAGCTCTTTTGGATAAGCCACTGAACTCCGCAGCCTGTCCGGCAGATAATTTGCCATCTTCGTATAATTTAGTGGCTATATACACCGATAAATCCGCATCGTTAAGCTCCAGATTATCGGGTATGTTTAAGGTTAAGGTTCTCATCGGTTTTATTTTTTTAACAAAAATACTATTTTTTTTAATAAGAATCCTTCATGACAAAAACAGGTTAAAAAATAATTTAATCTATCTTATTACCACTGTCCGAACTTGGCGGTTGACGGTTGGCGGTTGGCTATTGGCCATTAGCGATTGGCAATTTGATAAATGAGAATGCCTGTCTAAACTTTGCGGATGGCTGTTGGCTTTTGGCGGTTGGCCATTGGCCATTAGCTATTGGCGATTTGATAAATGAGAATGCCTGTCTAAACTTTGCGGGTGTTTACTTGATAAATGAGGATGCCTGTTTGAACTTTGTGGGTGTTTACTTGATAAATGAGGATGCCTGTTTGAACTTTACGGATGATTATTTGAACTTTACGTATGGTTATTTGAACTTTGTGGATGACTACTTGAACTTTACGGATGGCTACTTGAACTTGGCGTATGGCTATTTGAACTTTGTGGATGGCTTTTGGCTATTGACAATTAGTTATTAGCTATTTGCGTATGGCTATTTGAATTTTGCGATTGGCTATTTGAACTTTGCGGGTGCTTATTTGATAAATCAGGATGCTTGTTTGAAAGTTGCGGGTGATTGTTTGAACTTTGCAGATGGCTGTCTGAAAGTGACGACGGGATTTGTGAATGGATGGGGTTACTTTTATTTTCTACCGATATTAGGTTCCTGACAAAACTATCCTGTAGGGATAAAATATGGGTAGAGGATTGTTTATAAATCAACCTGAATCCCATATGGGATGATATAAAAATTTGATCGGGCAATAATGATTTTAAACACAACCGGGTGCGTTTATTTGTGCCCAGTGTCGTTAATAATATTTTTCAAATTCGCAGTTCATCGTTCTCCCCATTTGCAGAAGTACCTTATGATGGGTTAGGGGTGTTTTCTTTGATTTTTATTGGATTAAGCCGGCAATCGAAAATTGAACTTATTTTTACAAAATTATCCTCAACCCAATATAAAATCTTATAATTTCCTTCGACTAAATAACGATACTCACTTTTTCTATCCTCAAGTAAGGGCTCTTTTGTTCCCATCAATGGGTTCTTTTCAAGTAAAAGTGTACGCTCGGTAATTTGCGAAACAATTTTTCTCGCTACACTAATATTTGCCTTGTACTTGTAATAGTCGAATACCTGCTCGAGCTGATTTATTGCAAATTCAGTCCAAAGTATTTTCACTTCCATTTTTCAATATCTTTTCTCAGATTCTTAGCTTCAACTACCCGACCATTTGCTGCATCATCTTCTGCCTGAGAAATCATTGAATTAAAACTATCCATTGACATGGGTTTTAAATCCTCATCATAGATTTTCTTTTTCTCGTCGTGCAGAAATTTGTCAAGTTTATTAATCAATTCCTCGCTGTTTATTCTGAGAAATTCCTGAATCAGACTAATCTTTCTTGCTTGTAGGTCCATTGTTTTTTTTATAAAAAATTATTTAATCCAAAGTAAATTCTTTTGCCTTACCATAGCAACTCAACAAACATTAATTAGTATTTTAGATGGCTATATATACACCAATAAATCCGTACCGTTAAGTTCCAGATTATCGGGTATGTTTAAGGTTAAGGTTCTCATCGGTTCTATTTTTTAACAAAAATACTATTTTTTTCGATGAGAACCCCTCATGGCAAATGCAGACTAAAAAATAATCTGACCGGTCTTATTTTCCGCCTTTATCCTGCCCTGTCTTTGTTTCCTGTTCCATTTCTATCTTTCCGAAACGTAAGGTAATGCCAAAGGTCATGTAGCGGGTAATGTATTTGGAATTGTTGCTACCCGAATACGTAGGCGTATTGGTTGTTCCTTTGGTTTTTTGCCAGTCGAAAAGATCCTGTACGCCCAAGTTGATCGAAAGTTTACGGTTGAAAAAGTCGGAACGCAGGCTGGAATTGATGTAGTATACCGGATCGGTAGAACCCTGAACGGTTTTGCTTTCCGAACGGTAAATGCCCATAACCTGCCACTGAATGGTTTTGTGGATGGTGAAATTAGCCGATAATTTGCTGTCCCAGCTCATGTTTTCACGTCTTACCTTATAGGGCTCGAGGTTCATGGGAGCAACATCCGCCTTTATTTTAAGATAATACAGATTGGCATTGGCAGTGATGTTGATAAATTTAGCCGGACGCAGGTTGCCGGTGATTTCACCTCCCGTAAAGGAATTGCTTCCTGAATTGGTGTAGGATGAAAACAGGGTGTTGCGTTGGAGCACCGTATCGTAAACGGCATCGGTGATATCGGTAATATCTTTTCCGGTATAACGGTAGTAAACCGACAGGCTGAAGGAGCCGCCCTTCTTGAAATACTTGGCATAACCGGCTTCAAACGAATTGGTATAAGCGGCATTTAAGTCGGGATTACCGCCTGAAATACCTTCCGCATTGGAATAGTCAATGAAGGGGTTCAACTGGTAATCGGGATACTCTACCCGGCGGCTGTAGCTCAAAGTAAAATTATTCATGCTTTTGGTAGCATAGCTCAAATGAACAGACGGATAGAGGCTGAAAAAATCGCGGGTGAATTTTCTGTTCATACTGATGGAATTCATGTAATATTCCTTGTATTCCGACCGCACACCCAACTTATAACCTATTCCCCACAATTTACCGTTATAGGAAAGATAAGCATCAAAGTTTTTACTCTGGTTTTTATAACGGTTGCTAAGTAATTCATTAAAATACCATAGCGAGTCAGAAGTATTGAGACTGTCAATCCTGTTCATACTCTTAACATAGGGCAGGCTTCCGTTAAAACCGGCTTCGATAGATGTGCTGTCGTTGATGGGATAGGTATAATCGGCATTTAATACGACGGATGAAGTATTATAGTCGGGATATGTTTTACGGTATTTGTCGGTCTGGCTTTCATTGCTGTGCAGTTCGCTGGAGTTAGAATGGGTTCTGTATACGTACCCCCAACCATATACGTCAACGCTTAGTTTATGGCCTTTATCGTTAAAATTGCTGACAAAGGATGTTCCAGCATAATAGTTATTCAGTCCAAAGTATTTATTATCGGAATGATAAAGGATGTTATCGAGGCTATCGGTGCCTTGCGGGAAATAATCCTTTTTGAACGCCTCGCTGTTGCTGGAGTATTTACTGGAGTTGTAGCTGCTACCGCCATATACTTCAATGGAAGTATGTTTGCTGATCTGGTATTCGGTATTCAGGTAGAGGTAGGTCCAATCGTTATTAGAAGTACTTTTGCTTTTTTCACGATAGGAATACAAAGGAATATTATCCCTTTTGATCATGCTTTCGGAACGGGAATTGCTTTTCCATTCGTAGTAACCATTGGTAGCATACAGGTTAAATTTCCATTTTTCGTTCGACCACATAAAAGAAAGCCAGGGCGAAGCATTGGGGCGGGTACTAGCATAAGCGCCTAAGCTCAGGAAAAAATTCTTTTTGATGGTTTGCTTGGTAATCACATTGATGATACCACCCGTGCCGCTTGCCGAATATTTGGCGGAAGGATTGGTAATAACTTCGATACGTTCCAACGCATTGGCAGGAAGCTGTTGCAGATAGCTTTTCAGCCCATCGGCGCTCAGTCGCGAAGGTTTATCGTTGATCCATATCTCTACATTGGAAACGCCGCGCAGGGTAATATTGCCTTCCATATCAACTTCCACACCAGGAGCATTCTGCAAGGCATCGCTGGCCACACCGGACTGCACGCTGACATCTTCGGTAACGTTGTACACCTTTTTGTCGGAATTGTAGGAATAAATAGGCTTTTTGGCCGTAACCTCCACCGCATTCAGGCTTTGGGTTACCGGCTTCACTAAAATAGTTTTAACGTCAATTTGTTTTTCATCGCCTTCTACTTTGACGGGCAACAACTCAGAACTGTAACCGACAAATGATATACGGATAAAATAGTTACCGGGTTTCACACCTTGTATCTCAAAATTGCCTTTATCGTCCGTAGTCGTGCCGCGGGCAAAAGTCTTATCACTTTCCTTAAGCAGGCCCACATTGGCAAACTGAAGCGGTTGTTTTGTGACGCTGTCCATAATTACACCGGAAACAGTGTATTTTGTGAGGGGGTCTTTTTTTGTCTGGGCTTTTACGGTGGTAAGTCCGGAAAGGATTACCATCATAATGAATAATGTAGCGATTTGTTTCATTTTGATTTATGTTTCTTTAATAACTACAGCTATAAATGTTTTATTATTTGATATGCGAAATTATTATTGCAAAATACGTCTAAAAACGTTTAACCGGCAAAAAAATTCGGTCAACAGGCATATCTGGACGGTAAATCCGCAAAGGTAAACTTGATAGAGAATTTCATGACGCCATAATTTTTTCTCCGGAAAATCTTTGCCTTTTCATAAGGTTTAGTTCACTAATCTCTTGAATCCGATGAAACAACAAACTTTATTATTGAAACGATAATAATTATTATTGTTAAAATAAACTTTAAATTTGATATAAAATTTCTTATACTTGATGTAAAAAAAAGCTTCATTGATATAAGATTACGTATACTTGATATAAAAAAAAGCTTAATTGATGCAAGATTTCCTTTATTTGTTACAATAATAATTTTAATTGAACAAATAATTTTTATTATCTTTGCATCAATTTAACAATACCAAATGCTATGGAAACAGAAATTCACGTCGGAAAAATACTTGAAAAGGTTGTCGCAGATCAGCACCTGAACAAAGCACAGCTTGCGCGTAAAATAAAAATGACCGCTCCCAATGCCGCTTACACGCTAAGGAATTCATCCATGCCGGTGGAAAAACTTATAAGCATCTCCAGGGCTTTTCAATACAATTTTTTCCGCGAAATAGCCAACATGCTGCAAATTACCGAACCGGCAACGGATAAAACAGCAAACGAAAAAATTGAGCAGGAGCTTGCCGCCCTGACTCAGGAATGCAACACGCTAAAAGTGGAATTGGCTCGCCTGGAAACTGAAAACACCTATCTGAAAAAAATTATTGATGTATTCGCCGAAAGAAAATAATTTTTTTGCATTAATAATAAAATCCCATCAAAAAACGATTTAGTTTTGCATAATCAATCCCTATAATAACCCAAACTATGAGGACTATCCATTTAATCGCTATCATTTTCTTACTGCTTTTCGGAGCATGTACCAACCAGCCCGGAGACACAGCAAAAGACACCCGCCCGGCCATCGTCAATCCCGACGGATCAATACTAAAAAGAACTTTTCGTAAAAACGGAACAATTTTATCCGAATGCACCATTAAAAATAACAAACGCAACGGGCCGGCAAAGAATTATTATGAAAATGGTAAAGTCAGTTACGAATTCTACTACGTGAACGACAAACGCGAAGGAGATGTGAAATGGCTATTCAGCGATGGAAAAATCTGCACCATCACCCCCTATAAAAATGACAAACGGCAAGGATTAGGAAAACGATACTACCGGAGCGGTAAAATAGCCGCCGAAACTCCCTACGACAAGGGCGAGGTGGAACCCGGGCTGAAAGAATATACCGAAGACGGAAAATTAGTAAACTACAATCCTTCCCTTCAAATAAAAGCTATTGACAAAACGGCCACCCAGCATAAATACATCCTCCAGCTTACGATGTCGGATAATACCGGCTCTGTTAGATATTTTATCATAAAAGATGATGGTTCCAAAGTCAAACGACAGGAAATTGCATCCAAAAGCGGAGTGGGAACGATGACCTTTTCGGTGTCGCAACCTAATTTTAAAACGGGAAAAATTCTGTTTGAAGCACAGGTTATAACCAAATACGGAAACACCTATGTTTGCAGAAAAGCCTACTGGAAATAAGACTGGCTATTGGCGGTTGGCAATTAGCTATTGGTAGTTAGCTGAAGACTGCTTTCTGCTTTCTGCTTTCTGCCTACTTAAACCCCAAAGCCGGATACCCTACCCAATGCCGGAGGCTCTGCGGAGCAGTTACTCCCATCTTAAGATCGCTTACCGGCAAAGGTTTATGATCATGGCTGGTGGCATACCCTAAAATCTTGCCCCTGAGCGCAGGAAGTCCCAGTTTGTTTTGCAACCTGATAGCAACATACAATCCATAAGGGATACTATAGCGTCCGCACCAGGTCCATTTGTATTTGGTATAATCATTATCGTCCACCGTATAGCCCGAAAAATTCTTTACCAGAATATCGGAAAGATTGCCTGTGATGCTCTGCATGATTTTCATTTCATGCTCCACGGCTTTACGGTATCCGGCAGTATCCACACCATAGCTGGCATAATTATTATCGCCCCAGCCCTGGTCGCCGTAATGCACGGCATCCGACGAGATAACAAAGGAATAATCCTTGCCCCACTCCCACTTATGTTTATGAGCTATGGAGGCAATAATCCCGGCAAGGGTATCTGCCGACTGTTGCATCTGGGTTAGCGTCATTGCCGGCACAAGGATAGATACAATACGGATTTTACGATTCTGATGTTGTAAAAACGGTAGCACGGCTTCCACCGAATGTTCCACTTGCTGAAGCGTATCGCTAATGATATAATTTTGGTTGGGCAAAAGTTTTAATATTTCTTCCCTCACCGGCGAAACTTTAATTCTACGATAAGGTCCGTGCCAATATTTATACGAATCGAAAACAATTTTATCCTGTATTCCCAACTGACGAGCCTTGTGTGCTACACCAAAAACAAAAACTACCGGCGACTGCACATTGGGCAAAACTGATTGATAAACCTGGCCGGCATACGCATAGTCATCATGCGGACAAATAGCTACTTTCCATTGTGTTTCCTTGGTTATACCTGCCTTGCGGTGATACCTGGCAATGGAAGCGCCATAGGTGCGCTCAATACGGTTGACAACGCTATCGGTTTGATATTTTTCAGAGGCATAGCCCACCACATCGGCAAGTCCACGGACTTTATTTTTGTTATGATTTTGCGAAAAAACCTGAAAACCTGCTAAAATCAGCAGTGCACTTAAAATAAACGATCTTATTTTACCCATAGCCAAAATATTTGAAAATTGATGATACAAAAATAGCACATTGATAGAACCAACGCCAAAGATTAAAACTTTTTAACAGTCTGAATCCGCAGAACCGGTATACATCAATGTGCTAAAAAACACGTTAGATGTTAAAAATAATTATTTTGCTGCCGGATACGCCAGAACACCGGGAGCATTCATTTTTATCAGATACCCTTCACCAGGATTTGCATTTCCGATTCCGTTAACCCAATTAGGCCCAATTTTCCGCAACATCGCTCCTGACGAACTCCGGATAAAAGAAAGGTTATTATTGATGATGCTTGCAAAAGCCGTCAAAGCATCCATAGAAGTAGCGGGATAATAGCTCACAAACTGGAAACCGGTATTGAGATTAATTGGAGAAACCGGATCAACAGCAGTTCCCTGAATGGTAATATCGTCGGGTGCATTCATTTTGACAAGGTAACCTTCGGCAACAGCCCAGTTTCCGATATTGTTAACCCAGTTGGGTCCTACCTTGCGCAACATACTTCCTGTAGAATTGCGGACAAAAGCGAGATTGTTGTTTAAAATATCGGCCATAACCACGGTCATCAAGGGATTGGTCGGAATAACATGAGATGAGATAAACTGGAAACCTGTATTTAGGTTAATGGTTTGCGAAACCGTAGTTGCATAGAGCAGGTTGGCAATACTGTAAATTCCATCACCATCGGGGAAAGTGGTTCCGGTGTATGCATCTCCGTAAGGATTAAGCAAGGTTACGGCAGGATTACTCACTTCCAGTTGAGCGCTGGCATCCCAGGCTTTGAATGTGTAGGTGTGACCGGGAGTATATCCCGAACCATTGGTCAAGGTACGAAAAGCGGTAACAAAATTATTTGACCAGTTATCGGGAGTAAGCACTTCGGTAAGTTTAAATGCACCAACCATCACGCTACCATCGAAAATAGCAATTTCGTCGGAAGGTTGCAGGGCTACCCCATCCAGGGTGGCTTCCGACAAGTAAATGGTCCAGACGGGATCGGCAGGATTTCCGCCTTCAAAAGCAAAGTGCGTGGGTACCGATTGAATATGGACTGCGCCATCAACATAGTCCGGCACAAAAACATTTCCGCCGAAATCGGCAAATTCACGGAGCGTAGGATCGTCATTCCAGGTAACCGTTGCCGTTCCGGTGGTTGTTGCTGTAAAATTGATTTTAAAAAAAGTACTGTCCATTATGTCAATCCCCTGAGCATCGGCAGCCCAAACCACAGTAATCTGGCCGGGAGCTGGAGTACCGATAGTAACACCTATAATTCCGGTATGCCAATTAGATATATTATTATAAGTGAGCTTGGAGGCATCATACAATATGGTAAACTGGAAAGCGCCAAGATTCACAAAATTACTCGCATGAACCGGTAAAACAACAGCACCAGGTGAGGCCGTAACGGTTTGAATAGTTACGGTAGGCACAAGCAAACCAGTTTGTTTTTTCATCCCGGGTGTTCCATTACCCTGTGAAAAGCCCAACAGACAAAAGCTAAAAAAAATACCGATAAGTAGTAATTTTTTCATAATGATGAATTTTATATGATTAAAAAGAATGATGAATTATCCGATTCAAAGATAATAAAAAGTTTAAACCAATACTTAAAACTATAAAAAAAACATCCCATTGGGAAAATGGGATGTTTTTGACAGTGAAAAAATACGATTTTTATTTAATAACCAATTGCTTTACAAAATTTACATCTTTTCCATTGGCGTTGAGCAGATAAATACCTTTAGGCAAATCGCTCAGGTTAATTTCAAAAGAGTGGCTATCATTGGTATATTGTTTTTGGAAAACCAAGGCGCCCATCGCATTGAAAATTCTGATATCAACGGATTGAATATTTTTATCCAGCAACAGATTAAATTTACCATTGTTCGGGTTAGGATAAATATTTACAGAAGCATTCTCAAGGTTGCCGATAGAAGTTGTTACATCGGTAGAACCATTGGCATAACTTGCTTCGTAAACAGTTCCGTTCCAATCGGTATATTCGCGCATCGTTGGACTGTCGCTCCAGGCTATCGTTGACGATTCGTTACTCAAATTGGTAAATTGTAAATCGAATAGTTTATCATTGGCAATAGATATGCCACCTTCATCGGCTGCCCACACAAAGGTAAGCTGTCCCGGAATCTGGTTTCCTATGGTTACTTCATTTATTCCTTTGTACCAATTGTTTGTTCCATTAAATGCCAGTTTGTTTGGATCATAAGTTATAGTAAACTGGAAGGCTCCCATATTCTGCACATCGTTTGCCATTACCGGTATGCTTATTTGTCCGGATTGCAATTTTACCGATTGGATGGTAAAGGAGGTCGAGCTCTTTTCTGTTACTGCCGGTGTATTTCCTTTAGCCGGAGGTGTGTATGATGCATTGGCATCGCCATATGCCAAGCCATTGAAATCATGTGTTACATTGCTACCGCTGACGGTTATTGGTCCGTTATTGAAAATCCAGTCGCCTACGGTAAACGAACTGATAATACCTGCTATACGTTTTTTGATCAGAAGCACATCGCCGGCGGTGAGGCTGCCGCTTGCATTTACATCGCCCGAGGCAAGGAAAATTCCCGACAATGATGATATACCTGCAATATGTTTCTTGTACAAAAGTACGTCGCCTGCCGTTACTCCACCCCATGCCTTGGTGGTGGTGGGCGCCAGGGTATAATCTCCGTTGATAACATTATTGAACAAATAGTTTCCCGAAGCATCAGTGGTGGTGGTACCCACTACTGTGCCGCTGAAATCTTTCAGGCTAATGCTAACATTGCTTAATGGAAGGGATGGCGTTTTCGGATAGGTAACTATACCGCCCACATCAAATCCATCAGGTGGTATAAGTTCAAATTCGCTCTTGGATACAAATAAATGACGGATATAATTATCGCCTGGAGTATCCCCGTCGCCTCGTAAAGCCATTCCTGGTTCATTATCTCCCTGGTAAATACTATGTACATTGGTATCGGTTCTGGCAGCAATTACAGGGAATACGCATTCGTCATAAGCATGTAACACATCACCGGTAAAATCTTTGAATACTCCCCAGGTTAGACCACCATCACTGGAACCGCGTCCCCAGATATGACGATATTGCTGGGTTCCGTTATCAAAAGTCTCGGTAATACCTGAAAACAGCATGTATAGCATATTATTCTGATCAATAGCCAATTGAGGCATACTGGATGGACTTACATAATACAGCCCTAAATTAGCAGAAGCATCACCTACCAAATCCAGTTGTCCGTTGCCATTTATATCCTGCATCCAGCCAACGAGACTGCCCTGTTCGAATAAAAGATCAGGATTAAGACAGTGTATTTGTTCCTCTTGGGTACCTCCTGTCCAGGTAGGCAGGTTTTCGTTCCAATAAGCTATACCATCTACCCAAGGAAACCACGATGCTGCTGAACCATCACCTATAGCCAGGTTGACGCCGAATACTACGTGAAGTAATCCATTATTGTCAAAAGCGCCATGAGCGGAGCCATCAGGACAATAAAAAGTATCGGTAACCGAAGTCCCATTCCAATGAGGATATGGATGTTCCCAAATGATGTTTTTGGACCAAGAATCACCACCATCAGTTGATCTCAAAACAAAAAAATCATTCTGGTTATCACAAACAAGAAAAGCAAGATTTTCGCCCTGGGGTTCTACCCAAGAATAATTATCTCCGCTAAAAGCAAGATAATCAGATGAGCCTGTGCCATCTATAAGAACATTAGTTTTATCCCAGGTTACGCCTCCATCCACCGAACGGGAATAAAGTATGGCGCCATCCTGACCTAAATAAGTGGTACCTCCGTTAGCAACAGGAGCTGTCAATGTAAAAATATGCACTTTATTATGGTCTGTTCCACTGGAAACCATTCTTGGCCAAGTGCACTGATGTCCGGATGGACCATTAAAAAGCGACTGCGTCCAAGCGCCTGTTCCTTTTGTAGCTCGTTGATTAATCACCATGGGAGCAGTAGCACTTTGATGAGAAACAACAATCTCACCATTAGGTCCTAAAGGAGCTATGCTTGGCCAGCCAGCTCTAAGTGATTCTATACGGCCCGTTGGTTCGGGGCCCCAGGAAGTACCATCAAAATAATTGTAACCCGTACCACGGTCGGTATAGGCAGTAGGTCCGGTTCCTCTAGTCCAAACAGCGGACATCGTTCCATCGTCAAAAATATAAAAACGGCCATACGGAGTAGCCCCATTGGACTGCAAGTCGTAAATAGTCTGACCAATTTCATCTTCGTTGATCGAAGTAACCGATTTCGTCGGGTTGTGTTTCGCCACAACAAGTCTGTTAGTAGCATTATCATTCGGACTTATTTTTTTAACCGCAACCTTTTTTAATGAATTAGGAACGGTTACCCGACTATTTTGTGAAAAGCCAAAAAGTCCGATAGCAAGCAAGATAATTAAAAGTAGTAATTTTTTCATGTTGTTAATTTTTAGTTAGTAATTAAGTAATTAAGCAAAATAATTATTATAAAAAAACTAAGGCTGAAGTTTCCCCGTAAAAAAGCTACAGAAAAACTTCAGCCAAAGATAATAATTTTTTAATAAACTAAATTAAAAATTTTAATGCTGAATTGTTATTTTTTTTATGATTAAACCTTCGTTAGATTCAAGATACACAAAATAAACACCATTATTCAGGTTGTTGAGATCCATCGTCTTCAGGTAATATCCGGCGAAACGTATATTTCTTTCAACAAGCACAGTTTCCCCTATCATGTTATGAACAGACAAGTTAAACGTGATGTTTTTATCCGAAGTCAACTCAATATTGAATCTTCCGTCCGACGGGTTTGGAAACACATTGACCTGAAGCTTGTTGATAATTTGTTCGGGTATACCCGGGCAAAGGTCAACATTGACAACCATGGGTGCCGATACAGGTCCTTCACCACAGTCATTAACGCCCGTAACGGTAATAGAGGCATTGCCTGTCCATTCATTCCATGTAACCGTTGACGTTAATCCGGTGCCTGTTATGATTCCGGCGGCTGCGGGTGAAATCGACCACAGATATGAAGTTGCATTTGTAGCTCCGGAAGTAGTATAATCCGATGTAGGTGTATGATTGTAGCATACAGAATCCGGTCCGGTTGGGGTTCCGGCGGTGTCTGGTAATAAATCAACTGTTACAGTATATGGCGGAGATACGGTTCCGTTGCCGCAACCGTTAGTTCCGTAAACGGTGAAACTGCCTGATGTTGCTGTGTCAGAGAAATTCACCGTAATGGAATTCGTATTATTTCCCGATGCTATGGTTGCTCCCGATGGTACCGTCCAAACATAGCCGGTAGCATTGGCAATGGTAGCTACTGAATAAACCACACCATTTTGTCCCTGACAAACAGTAGCCGGTCCGGTAATATTTCCGGCTGCACCCGGCAATGGATTAACCACTACAACATAGGGAGGCGATACTGTTCCGTTGCCGCAACCGTTGGTTCCGTAAACGGTGAAGTTGCCTGATGCTGCAGTGCTGGAGAAATTCACTGTAATGGAATTCGTATTATTTCCCGATACTATGGTTGTTCCCGATGGAACCGTCCAAACATAGCTGGTAGCATTGGCAATGGTAGCTACTGAATAAACTACGCCATTTTGTCCCTGGCAAACGGTAGCCAGTCCGGTAATGGTTCCGGCTGCACCCGGCAATGGATTAACCGTTACAGCATATGGCGGAGATATTGTTCCATTGCCGCAATCATTAGTTCCATAAACGGTAAAACTGCCTGATGTTGCCGTGCTGGAGAAATTCACCGTAATGGAATTCGTATTATTTCCTGATACAATGGTTGCTCCTGATGGTACCGTCCAAACATAGCCGATAGCATTGGCAATAGTAGCAACTGAATAAACTACGCCATTTTGTCCCTGACAAACGGTGGCAGGTCCGGTAATGGTTCCGGCTGCACCAGGAAGCATACATCCTTCCTGAGTAACAGTAACTTGTTTAGGACTTCCAATGGCTCCGGGAGCAGTAACGGTAATGGTTCCCACACGAGAAGCAGAAGAAGTATTCTGCGTATATGCCACAACAATAGTTCCTGTGTTTCCACCTGAACCTCCACTAGTTATTGTAAGCCAATCACCACCTGTTGTAATATCAGAGGTATAAGTCATCGTACCTGTACCAACATTAGCAACAGCGAATGAAGTAGAGCCGGAAGGAGAAGTTACATTTTGATTATCTGGAGTAACACTCAGTTGCCCACCATTTATACCTGTAACAGAACCGTTGACGTAAGTTGGTACAAAAATATTACCATCCCAGTCAGAAAATTCACGCGGGGTAGGATTATCGCTCCAAATTACAGGAGAAGTAGAATTTGAGCCTAACCAGGTAAAGTTAATATCAAAAAATTCGTTATTCAGAATTGTAATTCCCTGAAGTTCGGCAGCCCAAACAAAAGTAATATGTCCGGGTGAAGGATATCCAACCGTAATGGCATCAATACCAGGATACCAGTTAGAAGTACCGACATATTCCATCAAAGCCGGATCAAATTCGATGGTAAACTGGAACGCGCCCATATTATTAACATTGGCAGCATTAACTGGTAAAGCAAAGGCTCCGGCAACCACATTTGTAAGGGTACCGATAGTAACCGTAGGATTATTTAACGGATTAACCGTTACAGCATATGGAGAAGACACGGCACCGTTGCCGCAATCATTGGTTCCGTATACAGTGAAATTGCCTGAAAAAGCAGTATTAGAAAAATCAACCGTAATCGAATTGGTATTGGCACCGGAAACAATGGTAGCTCCCGTAGGCACTGTCCAAACATAACCGGTAGCATTGGCAATGGCAGCTACGGAATAAACCACTCCGGTTTGTCCCTGGTTGACAGTTGACGGTCCGGTAATATTTCCGGCAGCTCCGGGCACGGTAGATACTGTTAGCGCAAATGCCTGAGACAGAACGCCATTACCACAAGTATTGGTTCCATATACGGTAATGTTTCCAGAAACAGCCGATTGGGTAATGTCAACAGTAATGGAATTGGTATTGGATCCTGAAACGATGGTAACACCGGCAGGAACCGACCAGATATATCCGGTGGCATTAGCAATAGGCGGCACAGTATAAACAACTCCGGTTTGTCCGAGGCAAACATTTGCTTGTCCGGTTATTGTACCCGGAGTTCCCGGTAACGGATTCACTGTTACCGCAAAAGCAGGCGATTCAGGTCCGTTTCCGCAACCATTGGTTCCGCTAACTGTAATGTTACCAGATACGGCTGAATTCGAATAATTTACTAATATCATATTCGTATATCCTCCCGAAACAATAGAGGCTCCTTCGGGCAAAATCCAGTCATATCCTTCGGCTTTTTCAATTTCAGCCACCGAATATTGAACATTGGTTTGACCCTGGCATACAACTGATGTTCCTGTAATTGTTCCGGCAGTTCCCGGTAAATCAATTCCGGGGGTAGCACATAAAATATTTGAAGCCACCGATTCGGAACCATCAGGTAAAATCTGGGTTACATAATAGCAATATTCCGTCCCCGTAACTAAACCTTCATTAACAAAGGTTGTATTGGTAAGTCCCCCAATAACAAGATTCCCATTGCTATAATAAAGATTATAAACGGGATTATAAGAAGTGCCCGTAAATGAAACGTCGGAAAGGCAATAATAGCCATCGCCGGAAGGAAAAACGTTTTGCGTAAAGCAATAAGGATCTCCATTATCGGTATAGTTTACCTGGAAAATGGATGATTCAATTCCTTCGCTGGCATCCCAGCACCGGAATGAAACAGGATTTCCAGGAGTATAACCCGATTCTGAAGTTAAGGTTTTAAAGGCAGGAATAAAATTGTTGTAATTATCTGGTGAACAAACAGAAGTGAGCGCCTTGGCTCCAACCATTTTATTACCATCAAAAACAGCAATTTCATCACCGGCTTCCAGATTTATTCCATTCAGTTGTGCTCCAAATAAATAGAAAGTGTAAACATAATCTGATGGATCTCCGCCCTGGAAATTGAAGTGCACTAATCTGGAATCTTTTTTGGTTACATTGGCTGGAGTCCAGGTCAGCGTAATTTTTTCACATCCGGGAATAGCGCTAACCAAAGTAGGTGCAATGTTCACCTGATGAACAATAACAAGGCTACTATCTGCTAAACCACCGTCATTGGCTGTTGCTTTTATATATACTTCTCCCTGGGCAATTGCACTAACTAAACCAGTAGCATCCACCGTAGCAATATCTGTATTGGCCGATGACCATGTTACCGATGGATTAGTTGCATTGGGAGGATCTATATAGGCTGTCATCTGACCGGTCTCGCCACTGTTTAAATTGAGGGTATCTGGCAATACTAAAATGCCGGTAACCGGAATAACAGGTAATTGAGGTGTAGCACAAAGCGTATTCGATGCAGGCGATTCAGTACCATCGTCCAATACCTGGGTTACATAATAGCAATATTCTGTTCCATTGGTCAATCCGGTTTCTGTATAGCTTGTGGATGCCACACCCGTAGCAACTACAGCGCCATCGGAATGATAAACATTAAATGTCGGCTGATATCCCTGTCCGGTAAAATCTATAACCGGCAGACTATAATATCCGTCTGCGGGAGGAAAAATATTTTCAGTAAAACAGTATGGATCAGCATATGGATTACTATAGGCAACATTGAAAATGGAAGATTCGATTCCTGTACTTGCATCCCAGCATTTAAATGAAACGGGATGTCCCGACACCCATCCGGGCCCGGAATTCAGCGTTGCAAAAGCAGGAAGAGAATTATCAAAATTTTCAGGCGCACAAACGGAAGTTAAAGTTACGGCACCAACCATGGTTGTTCCATCGTAAGCTGCTATTTCGTCGCCGGGTTCAAGATTTAACCCATCGAGCGTGGCTCCGAAAAAATAGAAAGTATATACCGGATCGGCAGCATTGCCACCTTCAAAATTGAAATGGGAAGTCCGTCCTTGTTTGGTTGCAATGGGTAACCAGGTAAGACTAACCTGTTGATCGCCGGCAACTGCACTTATCAAAACAGGCACAGGAAGATTGGTAACAATAACATACGTACTGTCGGCAAAGCCACCATCTTCGGTAGTCGCTTTAATGTAAACCGAACCTTCAGCAATGGCTGTAACCAAACCGGAAGCATTTACAGTGGCAATAGTCTGATTGGCTGACGACCATGTAACATTCTGATTGGTTGCATTCAGTGGCTGAATTGTTGCGGTAAGATGTCCGGTTAATCCAATATTTACAGACAGGGTATCGGGAGCTACCGAAATGCCGGTTACAGGAATATATGATGAAATTGGAGTAGCGCAAAGGGTATTGGATGCTGCCGATTCGCTGCCATCTTCCATTATCTGAGTTACATAATAACAATACTCTGTACCATTGGTCAATCCGCTTTCGGTATACGTAGTTTCCGAAATACCAGAAGCTACCGCCGTACCATCAGAATGATAAACGTTAAATGTTGGCTGATAAGGTGTAACTGTGGTAAATGAAACCAGAGGAAAACTTATGACTCCATCTCCTTCCGGAAAAATATTTTGAGTCCAACCATCATAAATGTCTAAATAATTAACCTGAAATTCCGAAGATTCTATTCCGGCGCTTGCATCCCAGCATTTGAATGATACCGGATTTCCGGGAGTATATCCGGGTCCGGAGTTAAGGGTGGCAAAGGCAGGTAAATCATTTTCAAAATTATCGGGTGCACAAATGGAAGATAACGTAATGGCTCCCACCATAGTTGTTCCATCATAAACGGCAATTTCATCACCGGATTCCAGATTCATACCATTGAGGGTGGCTCCGAAAAAGTAAAAAGTATACACCGGATCAGCGGCGTTGCCGCCTTCAAAATTAAAGTGAGTCGTACGTCCTTTCTTGTCCGAAACAGGTGTCCATGTAAGAGTAACCTGCTGATCGCCAGCAATGGCATTGACTAAAACCGGTGCCACAACATGATTTACAATAACATAAGTGCTATCGGCAAAACCACCATCTACGGTGGTAGCTTTGACATAAACAGAACCTTCAGCAACAGCAGTAACCAGCCCGGAAGCATTCACCGAAGCAATAGCCTGATTGGCTGACGACCATGTAACGCTTGGATTAGTAGCATTGACGGGAAGAACAGTAGCGGTTAATTGCCCAGTTGCTCCTGCCAATAAAGTTAATGTATCCGGCGAAACGGTAGCACCTGTAACGTGAACAACTGAACTTTCGGGAGTAGCGCACAGGGTATTGGATGGATCGGATTCGTTGGTATTTTCCAATATTTGAGTTACATAATAGCAATACTCAGTTCCGTTGGTTAATCCGCTTTCGGTATACATAGTTTCCGAAATACCAGAAGCAATTAGCGTTCCATCCGAATGGTAAACATTATAGGTGGGCTGATAGGGCACAACTGTTGAAAATGAAATCTCTGAGAAGCTAAAAATGCCATCTCCTCCGGGGAAAACATTTTGGATCCATCCGTCATAAAGATCCAGATAATTTACCTGAAATTCCGAACATTCTATTCCGGCACTTGCATCCCAACATTTGAATGAAACCGGGTTGCCAATAGTATATCCGGGACCGGAGGTAAGTGTGGCAAAAGCAGGAATAAAATTATTATAGTTTTCAGGGGCACATTCAGAAGTCAGCACTGTTGCGCCAACCATTTTTGTACCATCATAAACGGCAATTTCATCGCCGGCTTCCAGATTCATGCCATTGAGAGTGGCTCCGAAAAAGTAAAAGGTATACACCGGATCAGCGGCATTGCCACCTTCAAAACTAAAATGGGTGGTAGTACGTCCTTTCTTAGCCGGAACCGGTGTCCAGGTCAGGGTAACCTGTTGATCGCCGCCAACAGCGCTCACTAAAACCGGAGCTATAGGCACATGACTTACCGTAACGGTACAGGTATCGGAGAAGCCTCCGTCAACAGTGGTTACCGCTACTTTTGCCACACCTTCGCTCACGGCCGTAACCAGCCCTGTAGCATTTACTATTGCAATGGCTTCATTGGTAGACGACCATGTTACATTTTTATTGGTAGCATCGGGAGGAACTACAGTTTCGGTAAGTTGACCGGTTTCCGCCACGTACAAATTCATTGTTGTTGGTTGTATGGTTACTCCGCTTACCGGTATGTTTGCTGCCGAAACGGTAACATAACAAGTATCTGTAAAACCGCCATCATCGGTAGTAACAACGATTTTTGCAGTTCCTGTGCCAGAAGCTGTTACCAGACCTGTCTGGTCGACAGTTGCCACGCTATTATTTGTTGTAGACCAAGCGACTAACTGATTGGTTGCATTTTCAGGAGATATGGTAGCCGTAAGCTGACCGGTTTCGTTAACAATCAAATTTAAAGTCGACGGATTAACCGTAACTCCGGTAACCGGAATATTAGTCGCGTGGGTAAAACTCGCATCGGTTATAGCAAATATTCCATCCTCGCTTGGAAAAACATCTTGTATCCATGCATTATATAAATCCAGGTAATTAATGGTAAAATCAGTAGCTTCAACACCGGCGCTGGCATCCCAGCATTTGAAGGTAACCGGATGTCCGGGAACATATCCCGTTCCACTGGTAAGTGTTTTAAAAGCAGAAACAAAATTATTATAGTTTTCAGAGGCACAAACAGATGTTAGCACGGCAGCGCCAACCATTTTAGTACCATCATAAACAGCAATCTCATCTCCAGCCTGAAGATCAACCCCATTAAGCGTTGCCCCGAAAAAATATATCGTATAAACGGGATCTGCAGGATTACCACCTTCAAAAACAAAGTGAGACTGCGCTTTAAGGTTTGTTGTTGCAAATAATGATACTAAAACAATTATCATCAGTTGCATAAAATGTGTAATTTTTCTCATCGTTCTGTGTTTTAGTCAATATTTCATTGGTTTATATGCAATTTTTACAATATTAATCGAAAATCTCCCGCTTCAAAAATTGAAACGGGAGATTGTATTCTATTATTTAACAAGTACAATTTTACGAAGATCGGTCAATTTATCAGAATTGGTAATTGCCTCCAGTCGTAAATAATAAACTCCGGGTTGCAATGTTGTTCCATCTAATTCAATCGAATGCTTACCTTGTAATTCCCTGCTATCGGATAATGTTTTAACTTTTTGTCCGACAGAATTGTACAACAATAAAGTTACCATTGCATTATCACGCAAAGTATATTCGATAGTCGTACGCTGTGAAAAAGGATTGGGAAAAGCAGAAGTAATAAAAACGGGTTTATTATAATCAATGATATCCGTTGCCGAAACCTTAAGAGAAGCAATACTGTAAGCTGCATCATCATCGGGGAAAATTGCCAAGGTGTGGGCATCGCCATAAGGGTTACTGAAATCAAAGGTCGCATATTCATATTCAAGATTTTCAGAGGCTTTCCAGATTTTAAACGAAATCGGGTTTCCTGGTTGATAGCCTGTTCCTGAATTCAGTACCGTAAATATCGGAATAGCGTTTTCAAATTGATTTTCGGCAGTTGGCACCTGAGTTAAGGCAAGGGAGCCAACCAATGTTTCGCCATCAAAAACGCCTATCTCATCACCAACTTGCAAATCAACGCCATTAACTTTAGCATCAGCTATATATACGGTATAAACCGGACTGGCAGCATCGCCACCTTCAAAAACAAAATGTTGAGAAGCCATAAATTCATTATTGGCTTTGGTAAGGTCAGCTAAAGGATAGGTAAAGGTTGATGCATTTTTCATATTCACGATGTAACCTTCGCCCGGCTTGAGATTTCCGATACCGTTAACCCAATTTGGACCTATTTTTCGCAACATCAGCCCTGCGGTATTCTTTACATAATTTAATTTGGAAAGTATACTGGTAAAGGCAACTTTGGCATCCATTGGATAATCATGAATATAACTTACAAACTGGAAGCCGGGAACAAAATTAAACGGAGTCAGCGGATCAACTTTAAATCCATGAATATTAAGCGTTGCCTGTCCTTTCATTTTAAATACATAGCTTTCGACAGGGTTCCAGTTTCCAATACCATTCACCCAGTTTGGACCAATTTTCCGTAACATCAATCCTGCATTATTTTTCACATAATCAAGATTATTCAAAATGTTGGTACAAATGGTTTTCATATTCGGATTTTGGGGTACCAAATACGAAGACACATACTGGAATCCAGCAACATTCAAATTAATACTCTGGGTAAGAAATGAATGGAAGTTAAGAGACGCAAAACTATATTCTGCATCTGCCGATGGGAAATACGGCTGTGTCCAGGCTCCACCCAACGGATCGCTATAAACAGCTTCAAAATTGGAGATTTCCACGCCGGCACTTACATCAAAACATTTAAATGTTACCGGATCGCCGGCAACATAGCCAGATCCCGTATTCAAGGTGCTAAAGGCAACCATAACATTCGCCAACTGGTTTGCCGGAGTTAAAACTTCTGATAACGTAAACGCTCCAACCATAGTTGCGCCATCAAATACCGAAATTTCATCACCAAACTGTAAATCAACAGCATCTAAAAGTGCACTGGGCAAATAAATGGTATAGGTCGGATCGGAAGCATTTCCACCAGTAAATGCAAAATGTGACGGAACTACGGTTATTGTCTGGGAAGAGGATGTTCCATTACCGCAACTATTGGTTCCATAAACACTTATGTTACCGGAAACTGACGAAGCTGAAAAACTTACAATAATTGAATTGGTATTGTCTCCGGATTCAATGGTAGCTCCGGCAGGTAAAGTCCAGACATAACCGGTTGCATTTTCAATCAAAGGAACGGAATACACAATCCGGTTTTGACGTTGATATACCGTAGTCAGACCACTGATCGTTCCGGCAGCAGATGGTCCAGAGTTTATGGTTACCGCAAATGCCGGAGAAATTATTCCGTTTCCACAACTGTTGATTCCGTAAACGGTGATATCGCCGGATATGGCAGTATTGGAATAATTTACTGTAATTGAATTGGTATTATTTCCGGTAGCTATCGTTGCGCCGGCAGGTAAAGTCCAGACATAACCGGTTGCGCCGGTAATGGTTCCAACAGAATAAATTACGCCTTGCTGTTCCTGGCATACCGTAGAAGTTCCGGTGATCGTTCCGGCTGCAGAGGGTACCGAATTTACGGTTACCGCAAATGCCGGTGAAATTGTACCGTTTCCACAACTGTTGGTTCCGTAAACGGTGATATCGCCGGATATGGCAATATTTGAATAATTTACTGTAATTGAATTGGTATTATTTCCGGTAGCTATCGTTGCGCCGGCAGGTAAAGTCCAGACATAACCGGTTGCGCCGGTGATGGTTCCGACAGAATAAGCTACACCTTGTTGTCCCTGGCATACCGTAGAAGTTCCCGTGATCGTTCCGGCTGCGGAGGGTACCGAATTGACGGTTACCGCAAATGCCGGAGAAACGGTGCCATTACCGCAACTGTTGGTTCCGTAAACGGTAATATCGCCGGATATGGCAGTATTTGAATAATTTACTGTAATTGAATTGGTATTATTTCCGGTAGCAATCGTTGCGCCGGTGGGTAAAGTCCAGACATAACCGGTTGCGCCGGTAATGATTCCGACAGAATAAGCTACACCCTGCTGTCCCTGGCATACCGTAGAAGTTCCGGTGATCATTCCGGCTGCAGATGGTACAGAGTTTACTGTTACCGCAAATGCCGGAGAAACCGTGCCGTTTCCACAACTGTTGGTTCCGTAAACGGTGATATCGCCGGATATGGCAGTATTTGAATAATTTACGGTAATTGAATTAGTATTGCTTCCGGTAGCTATCGTTGCGCCGGCAGGTAAAGTCCAGACATAACCCGTTGCGCCGGTAATGGTTCCGACAGAATAAGCTACGCCTTGCTGTCCCTGGCAAATCGTAGAAGTTCCGGTGATCGTTCCGGCTGCGACAGGTACCGAATTGATGGTTACCGCAAATGCCGGTGAAACGGTACCGTTTCCACAACTGTTGGTTCCGTAAACGGTGATATCACCGGATATGGCAGTATTTGAATAATTTACGGTAATTGAATTGGTATTATTTCCGGTGGCTATCGTTGCGCCGGCAGGTAAAGTCCAGACATAACCGGTTGCGCCGAAAATGGTTCCGACAGAATAAGCTACACCCTGCTGCCCCTGGCATACCGTAGAAGTTCCGGTAATCGTTCCGGCAGCAGATGGTGCCGAATTGACGGTTAACGCAAATGCCGGAGAAACGGTGCCGTTGCCACAGCTGTTGGTTCCGTAAACGGTGATATCGCCGGATATGGCAGTGCCTGAATAATTTACTATAATTGAATTGGTATTATTTCCGGTGGCTATTGTTGCGCCGGCAGGTAAAGTCCAGACATAACCCATTGCGCCGAGAATTGTTCCAACAGAATAAGCTACACCCTGCTGTCCCTGGCATACCGTAGAAGTTCCGGTGATCGTTCCGGCTGCAGATGGTGCCGAATTGACGGTTAACGCAAATGCCGGAGAAACGGTGCCATTACCGCAACTGTTTGTTCCATAAACGGTGATATCGCCGGATATAGCAGTATTTGAATAATTTACGGTAATTGAATTGGTATTGCTTCCGGTAGCTATCGTTGCGCCGGCAGGTAAAGTCCAGACATAGCCCGTAGCATTCGTTATTGGAGAAACAGAATACGCAACTCCCTGCTGTCCCTGGCATACCGTAGAAGTTCCCGTGATCGTTCCGGCTGCGGAGGGTAAAGGGTTAACAGTAATAGTTAAAGAAGATGGAGTTCCATTACCATAAGAATTTGTTCCATAAACAGAAATATTACCAGATACGGCAGTATTGGAATAATTTACTGTAATTGAATTGGTATTACTTCCGGTGGCAATTGTAGTTCCGGCAGGTAAAGTCCAGACATAGCCGGTAGCATTTGTTATTGGAGAAACCGAATACGCAACCCCCTGCTGTCCCTGGCAAACCGTTATTAATCCAGAAATTGTACCTGCAGGTCCGGGTAATGGATTCAATGTTGTAGCACAAAGAGAATTGGATGGTGCCGACAAACTACCATCAGCCATTATTTGTTTAATGTAATAACAATATTGCGTTCCATTGGACAAACCGGTATCAGTATACGTGTTTCCTGTTATGTTAGAAGCTCTTAATGTTCCATCGGTGTAGTACACGTTAAAAGTTGGAACATAAGAAGTGAACTCGACTATCGGAAAACAAAAAACGCCATCTCCATCGGGAAACACATTTTGAGTCCATCCCCCGTATAAATCCATATAAGATACCTGAAAATTAGAAATTTCCAGATTTAAACTGGCATCCCAGCATCTAAAAGAAACAGCATGGCCTGGTACATAACCCAGTCCGCTGGTCAATGTTTTAAAAGCCGGAATGGCATTATTATAATTATCAACCGAGCAAACCGAAGATAAAACAATACTTCCCACCAGCTTAGCGCCATCATAAACACCAATTTCATCACCGGCAACCAGATCTACTCCATCTAATTTTGCGCCAAACATATACAATGTATAGACGGGATCGGCAGGATTACCGCCCTCAAAATTAAAATGAGTAGTCCGTCCCGGATTTTTGGTTTGCTGAATCGGAGTCCAGGTAAGTGCAATCTGACCTATTCCAGGAGTAGCGCTCACCAGTACGGGAGCCGGTGGATTGGCGACTGTAACAGTACAGGTATCGGTAAAATTACCGTCTTCCGTTTTTACCCAAACTTTAGTAACTCCCTGAGCTATGGCTGAAACCAAGCCAGTTGTATTTATACTTGCGATAGATGAATTTTGGGAATACCATGTAATATTTTTATTGGTAGCATTTGCAGGGACAACCGTGGCAGTAACTTGTCCGGTTTGTCCTACATATATTGTAAGCGTATGTGGCGAAACGGTTACTCCGGTAACAGGAATGATTAGTGGTGAAACGGTTACCATACAACTATCCTTAAAACCACCATCAACAGTAGTGGCTTTAATAGTGGCTGTACCGGCACCATTGGCTGTAACTAATCCATTGTTATCTACAGAAGCAATTTCATTGTGATTCGACGACCATGTAACATTCTGATTGGTTGCATTAGATGGTATTACAGTAGCGATAAGCTGCCCTGTTTCTCCAGCCGTTAAACCCAAACTATGAGGATTGACTGTTATGCCCGTTACCGGAATGTTTTGAGTAATAAAAGCAACAGAAACAACACTATAATAACCATCGCCCGTAGGAAAGACGTTTTGAGTCCAGCACCATGGATCAATGTATGGATCGGTATATGTGGGGGTACATACCGAACTTTCTATTCCGGTACTAGCATCCCAACATTTAAATGAAACTGCGTTTCCTGAAACCCACCCCGAACCATTCGTTAATGTTTTAAATGCGCTTAGGTCGTTGAAAAATGCATTTTCAGGAGTACAAATTTTATCAAGAACAAACGCTCCTACCATTTTTGAACCGTCGAATACAGCAATTTCATCACCAGAAACCAGGTTTTGACCATCAAAAGTTGCTCCTGAAAAATATAAGGTCCAGACGGGATCGGCAGGATTGCCACCCTCGAAACTAAAATGCTGAGCCCTTGCATTTGAAAACATCAGTATCAGAACAATAATGACGAAAAATTTACGAATCAACAAAAATGTAATTTTTTTCATAGATTTACGTTTAAATTAACAATAATTTTTTAATGAATTTTATTTCTACTTGGCTTATTTACAATTATATAGCATGTACCAAAACTCTCAAACAAGCTCACACTTAATGAGTTTTTAAAAATAATAAAAAAACATTTAATAAATTACATATCCGATGTTTTTTTAATATATTTTTTTAAAAATCCCTTACGAACTTATTACAAAACTTCAACCATATATAATCTTCTATTTATCAATAAATTACATCAAATAAGGCTAAGTCAAAAGAAATTAAAAAGTTCATAATTCTTGTTGGATTAAAAAAATCTCCCGCTCCACGATAAACGGGCTATTTAAAATCACTAACAGTTTTTACCTGACAATGACAATTCGTTTGAGTTGTGTCAACGTTGTGGCGTTATTACTTACATCCATACGCAAATTATATAAACCTTGCGGTAAGATAGAAGCATCAAACAATAATTCAAGACCGTTGAAAAATAAAGCAAGGGCTTTATTTCACTCTAAAATTATAAAAAACCCCGCCATAATTGGCGAGGCTTTTTATAAAAAGGCTTAAAAGAGCTTTATCTATTAATTATCAATTGATTATTAATTACCCCTTCTTTATTCCTTGCACTAATCGTATAAATTCCGTCCGGTAAATTGTTCAAATGGATTTCTGTAATTTGTTTTCCATTTGGCAAAGCCATCAGTTTTTGATAAATAATTACTCCTAATGAATTGGCAATCTTCACATCAACTTCCTGTTTTTGTGCTGAATTTAATTCAATGGTAAAATTTCCATTGCTCGGATTGGGGTAAACGGAAAACTGAACGGAAGTCAAACTCAATTCTCCTACACCATTCGTTGTAGCCTTCAGCGAAGCAATGCTATACGCGCCATCGCTGTTGGGGAATATATTACCGGTATAAGCATCTCCGTAAGGATTGCTCAGCGTAACGTTTACGCCATCATATTCCTGTCCCTGTGACCATAGCTTGAATGTTACCGGATGATTGGCTGTGAAACCTTCACCGGAATTCAATGTTGCAAATACAGGAATGGCATTCTCCGTTTGATTTTCCGGTGTGGGTGTTTGGGTTAAAGCCAAGGAACCAACCAGCGTTTGTCCATCGAATACGCCAATTTCATCTCCTGCCTGCAGGTTATAACCGTTGATGGTTGCATCCGAAATATAAACAGTATACACCGGATCGGCAGCATTGCCTCCTTCAAAACTAAAGTGTTGAATTGCCACATTGCTTTTGATTGATTCGGACTTGGTTCCGGCCGGATAAATCAATGTTGCCGGAGCATTCATCTTTACCAGATAACCTTCACCCGGGATAACGTTTCCGATATTGTTTACCCAGTTGGGACCCAGTTTACGCAGCATATTGCCTGCCGAATTACGGATAAAACTCAGATTATTGTTAAGAATTCCCGCAAAGGCAGCAGAAGCATCCATCGGATAATCGTGGAAATAGCTGATGAATTGGTAACCGGTATTCAGGTTGATAGGTGTGAGCGGATTGACCGGTGTGCCGGTAATACTGAAATCGTCCGGAGCATTCATCTTTATCAGATAGCCTTCGGTAATTACCCAGTTTCCAATATTGTTAACCCAACTTGGTCCCAGTTTACGCAGCATATTTCCGGTGGAACTACGGACAAAACTCAGGTTGCTGTTCAACAGGTCAGCCAAAACGACAGTCATATCTGCGTTAGGTGGTGTAATATAGGATGAAATAAACTGGTAGCCGGTGTTCAGGTTATACGAATGAGTAACGGCATTATAAAAACTTATATCGGCTATGCTGTATTCTCCGTCTCCTTCCGGGAAAGTTGTTCCCATATAAGCATCTCCCCAAGGATTGCTTAAGGTAACATTGGAAAACTGCATTTCGGTTTGTTCATTTGCAAGCCAGCATTTTAAAGTGTATGTGTGTCCGGGAATATAGCCGGGTCCGTTGGTTAGCGTTTTAAATACGCTGATAAAATGATCGAGAGCCGTTTCAGGTGTTAGTGGTTCCGTCAAGCGGCAGGCGCCTACCATGGAGGTTCCGTCAAAAACTGCAATTTCATCCATGGGTTGTAAATTAGTCCCGTTAACCGAAGCTCCGGATAAATAAATCGTCCATACCGGATCGGCCGGATTTCCGCCTTCAAAAACGAAGTGCATGGGAAGCGATTCTACAACCACCATCATACGAGCCATCATATCATATCCATTGTAATAGGTGATGCCGTCTTTGACAAGGGAAAGGGTTCCCATCACAGGATAGATTCCGGTAACGCCGGGATTATACGAAGTTGAATCCCAGGTAACATTTAAATAAACATTATTCAGCAGAGAATCGGGTGTTCCCAAAGTTACTTCAACACTTCCGGGTAAACCGATTTGGTTGAAATACGTTCCGACAGTAGTGTGAATCGTATCATTTACGGGAACGTATCCGATATTATGATAAAAATTATCGCTCCAAACACAGTTATAAACATTGGTACCTTCAACCACCGTGTAATGCCGGTTTAAATACCCAGCGCCATCGTCAGGAGTTTCGCAAGTATTCCAATTGAAATTTTTACGGAATTTAAATTCCACTTCCTGTCCGGGTTGGTAGCAGTTGCTGGTGGAAATGGTGTAAACATTTCCCGATAGAGGAGTCATCGCAGAAGAGCCTTGCCAACCATTAAAAGATCCGGCAATATCTACAAAATCGGTATTCGGATCAAATCCTCCCGCATTGATAAGGTCGGTTAAATCCACATTAAAGGTTAATGATAATCCAACAGCAGGAGGCAAAATAAGTTGCGTTTGTCCGGTAACAGAGCCATCAGGATTGACAACAAATTCCGAATTATTTACGGACAACCCATGAGTAATCATCAAATATTCACCGACACCATTAACAACTGTCCATTGATTGGTATCACCAACGGCAATGGTAATGGTTGTTTTCCAGATACCGCTGCCTGCAGGCGTTTCCAGCATAGGCATATTTGCCCAATTGTTAAACGATACTTGCAGCTTGAGTCCTGTTTCGGTTTTACCTTCATCGGTTACCGTAAATTCTACCGGATATTCCGTAGCATTGCCCGGGATGGTATACGATGTTTGTCCTGAAATATTTCCTGCACTATCAAGAGTAAATACCTGATTTTGTCCGGGAGGCAACAGCCAGATACCCCATTGTGAACCATCGTCTTCTATGGCTCCCCAATCGTAAGTTCCCGGCAATACCGGCAAAATAGCTGTCCAGATGTGGTCGCCGGCAGTAGCATCACCGTTGGTGCCGTCATCATACATCGGCATCGTATTCCATTGGGTCATCAGACCTTTAATTTTGATATTCTGGTACGTTTGAGTGTTATCAACAATGGTAAACGGCACATCAAATGTTTGGCTGATTCCGCCAGCAGGCAATGAATCATCGCTCAGGAGAATATCATCAAAATAAATTTCAATGTTCTGATTCAGATTTACCGGGTTGGCAAAGTCGGGCATAAAAACGATGGTAGAATATTTGCCGGTTTTGGATGAAAAATCGAAAACCATATCCTGCCATCCGTTTATTTCCGTTTGCGGGTACTTTGAAGCTATCTCAAGAGTTCCTGCCGGTCCGCTTTCGAGTTTAAAATAAACAGGACTTAAGCGTGGCTTATATACTTTTACATGAATATACTTTTTGTTAGTAATGTTTAGCGAATCGTTGAGGGTGGCAAAAAAACCTGCCCAGAGATCGCCATCCGACGCACGGGTAAAGCGTACAACTTTCGAACTGGTATTGATGCCCGAAGGAAAAGGATTGTCAACCACTGCCAAAGTATTGGGATCGCCGCAAAGGCTTCCGTTCGACATGCAGTTCATCACAAACGGGGAAGTTCCTGTTTCATAATCGGCAATTACCGTTGGCAAGGTTTCGATGTCGGAAATCGAACGGAGAATTAACTGATAGCCGGTAGCTGGATTCGACAAGCTGTATTGGCTAAGGCAACCGGTAACATTAACGTTTCCGGCAGGTATTATTTTGCCAACGATATTGGAGGCAGGCAAAATACGTATTTGGGTAACAATGCCGTTTGCATCGGTAACATTATAATTTTTACCTGAAGTTCCACCGCTGAAGGCAGTACCTTGCAGCGCAGCATCAAAATGTACATTTTCGTATTTTACCAGCATGGACTCATACGTATCGCTTATTTGCGGAAGCGTAATTACAACCGGAGCCGGAATAGGATTATTCCTCGAAAGTATAGTTACGGCTGTTACCGGACTAATTTCAAGGAGAGAACTATAATTTTTTAATACTCCGGAAACAACAAAAATATCACCGGGCTTAAGGCTATCCATGAGATGATTGGCTGCAACATCATAAATGGCAATTCCCGCCGTAGTATCCTGCATATAACCGGTATAACGTGTAACAATGCGGTCGGCGGTAAGTATACCCTGAACGGTAACCGTATCGCCAATGGGAAGCGTTCTGGCTTGAGAAATGGGAATGGTATTAAAAACCGGTTGCAACCGAACAACGGTTACACCCCATTGCTGCAATCCGGAATAGCTGCCGCCCCAAGTCATGCTGTGGTTGTTATAATCCCAGGTGTCGTGAATATAAACGGTATTTCCGGTATCATCATAGCCATAGCCTACCATGGTATGTCCGTTAACCTGAATAAGCACCGGAAATCCGGCATCTATTTCCTGTTTATACTGAGCAAAGGTAAAACCAGTCGTGTTCCCGTTGAGCCCGTAAATTTGCTGGGTATAATTTTGAGTTACGGTGTAACCACGCGAAATATAAAAATCGCGCAAGCCGTGGCAGCCGTCAATGTTGGCGGGTTCGCATCCCGTATAATCATACAAAGCAGTTCCATCATCATAATAATAAAATAAAGTTGAGCCGTCGGAATTACCCAGAGCGGACTGATTGGTTCCCATATAATCGCCGGTACAATCTCCGTAGGTGTGTTGTGTCCAGCCATTTGTAATATATGGATCGTTTGCGGTGCTACTATAAGCCACCCAATAATCATCCACATGTCCGCGCGCGGTTCGGCCGTCAACATCCATCCGGGTAGCGCTCAACGGGCATTGGTCTTGAACTTCCCCGTTAATGGTAACTGAACCCCATGAGCTATTATTCATGGGCATCACGCCGCCATTCGTTGGTCCGGTGTACATACCGGGGAAACCGTTATTGTCGTAATATCCTGCGATCATTGCAGCAGAAGTTGCCGAACAACCAAACGACCAGCTAAACGCCGGAACACTGTTTAATATCACAGCGCTTCGTGATGGCACGGCTATGGGTGCACGATAATCCTTTGGCGGAATGCCGGGAACCTTAATTCCGGTGATTTCCTTACCATTTTTATCCGTTGTACGACTTACAACATAATCGGATAACGGCTTTTGTTCAACCTGCGAAAAAGCAAGCAGGCTTATAAACAATGTTAAAAATAAGAGTAGTTGTTTTTTCATAAATTATTTTTTTAATTGAATATTAATAAATTACATGATAAATATTTTTTTTGAAAAAAACGCTATAAAAATAACCTTTCTTTTGGCATATCCTAATAAATGCAAAATTTTTTATTTATTATTTTGTAATATACTGAAACGCACTCATCCGTAAAGCAAATAAAGTTAATAAAATAGCTATACGGCAAAGGCAGGCTATCCAAAAATTATTTCCATTTATTGTGCCGTTGCTTTTTGCTCCTTTTTCGATCTAAAAAATGCAGGAATAACAATGCATATCATCATCAAAAAATTAATCGCAATTTCCCAGCGAATCTCCGAAGCCATAAAAAAGATACAGAAAACACTTCCCATCAACCAGGGAACGGTCACGGCAAAAAACAAAAATGTTCGTTTTCCCTTTACAGAATTACAGCTCGCTTCCCGGGCATTGCGAAAAATCAACGTGCGGGAATGGAACCCGATTCGCACTAAAAAATAAATGGCAATAATGCTTAGTGCAAAGGCAATTCCCGGATCCATGGGTATTACTGGCTGAATTCCGGTTATTGCAGCATATAAATAAACGGAAGGTATCCATCCAAAGGAAAGATTAAAGGCATGAAAAATGAGCCAAACCAGAATCAGATTCAGCGCAAAGCCCGGTTTCTTTATCACATTGGCCAGCCACAAAACCAGGGTTCCAACAATCAGACAACAAATGGATCCGGCAACGGCCACGGAAATCACGGCATCGCGAGTCCACAGCGCCGATTTCACCGGCGTCAGGAAAACAACCTGATCGTGTACCATTTTCCATTGAATGCCAAAGTCGGCAGCAATATATACCGTAGCATACCGGTTGAGAAACAACACAACAACGTACGAAAAGATAAAGCATACTAAGGAAACTCCGGTTGTTAACAGCAGAAGTTTTGGATGATTCCCGGCATTATCCCATTGTTGCATGGCATATTTTTTTAAAGATATAAAAACGCATTAGTTTACGACCAAATCCAGGTAAACCGGTAAATGATCGCTGTAGCCTCCGGTATACCGGTATCCGGAATACGACCGGAAGGGTTTCTTCCCCAATCCGGAAATATCGTCCTCGAGCAAAAAACCGGGCGCAAAAATACCGGCTTTAGCCGCCTTTATTGTCGAATTCCCTACCATATTCCGAGAAACCATAAACTGGTCAATCACCGACCAATGGCCACGGTATTTATGAGTTCCTATCCCCGAATTTTTCGTTAAAGCTGCCGAAAGATTAAAAAGTTCGCCCTGCCCTATTCCTCCCAGGCTGTCGGTTCTCGCTTTTACTATTTCTTTCAGACACCGGCTCTCCGGTTCATCATTGAAATCGCCCATCGTGATGATATTTGAACCGGGATTTGCCAGCAATAACGAATCAATTTTCTGACGCAAAACCAAAGCCACAAAATTGCGTTTGGCTTCCGAAGCCAGGCTCCCGCCGAGTTTGGATGGAAAATGATTGACAAACAAATGCAGCGTATCCTTTTCCGCTATTATTCCTTTCACATAAAGGATATCGCGGGTTCTCCACGAGGTATCTGCCGGAAAATATATTCCGAAGACTTGCTCGGTTAAAATCCTGAAATTTTGCTTACGGTAAATCAACGCCACATCTATCCCGCGCCGGTCGGGCGATTGGTAATGAACTATTCCATACTGAAATTGCTTTAGCGGCGTATTATACACCAATTGATTGAGTACAAAACGATTTTCAACCTCGCACAAACCCACCATATCCGGCGGCGACAACTCCCCGACAGCCATCACTATTTTATAAAGATTCAGAATTTTCTTCTGAAACCGGAAATAGTTCCAGGTGTTGAAACCCAGGAATGGAACGGCTGCTATTGTTTGCGTGCTGTCGTCGAACGGATCGTAAAAGTTTTCTGTATTATAAAATACAATACGATGATTTTCTCCCGATTCCTGAGCAAAGGAAAAACCGACCGATAATGCTTCCAGAATAATACAAAAACAAATAGAAAACCGCATATGCAATTTACAGATAATAAACCGGTAAACAAAGATATTAAAATAATACACGCCAGCTTGCCGGAATAGAGAATTTATTTATGTTTGTACATTCAAAACAAAAAATCAGGCTAATGATTAAATCGTCAAAACGTACACCGTTCAACTATTTTCGTATTTCCATCCAATGGCTCATTCTTATTCTGCTCATTTATTTACTTGTACGTCCCTTTTTCGACAAAAGCTATACCGCCGATTTTGAAGCCTATTGTCCCTTTGGCGGGATGCAGGCATTATCAAGCTATTTTGTAAACAACTCCCTTGCCTGCTCCATGACCACGCTCCAGATTGCCATGGGGCTCGCCCTGGTGCTTGGCATTTTGCTTTTGGGAAAACTCTTTTGCAGCTATATTTGTCCCATCGGAACATTTACCGAATGGTTTGGCAAGGCAGGAAGGCAATTCAAAATCAATTTTACCCTAACCGGTTATACCGACCGGACATTGCGGATACTGAAATACGCTCTGCTTTTTCTCACCTTTTATTTTACCGTCAGTTCCAGCGAGCTGTTTTGTCGCAAGTTCGATCCATATTATGCAATTTTTTCCGGCTTCTCTGCCGACGTAGTCGTTTTATATGCGGCTATCACCCTCTTTGTCGTTATCGCGGGTTCACTTTTTATCCGTCAGTTCTGGTGCAAATATCTTTGCCCTCTTGGCGCTGTTACCAATATTTTTGTCAATTTTATCGCTTTTGCGATCATCACCGGGATTTATTTGTTGTTCATTTTGGCTTTCAGGTTAACCATAGGTTGGGCATGGTATCTGGCGACGGTTTGTTTATGTGGATTTTTATTGGAATTCCTACGGATGAAAGGATGGATTTTTCCTCCGGTGAAAATAACCCGTAATGATGAAACCTGCACCCATTGCCGCCGTTGCGACAAAGCCTGCCCGATGGCAATTTCCGTTTCGCAAACGGATAAAGTCAATCATTTGGATTGCCATTTATGTGGCGATTGCATCACGGCCTGTCCCGAAAAAGATGGGTTAACCATCAATCATCACCGTTGGCAATGGCTTCCCCCCGTGGCCGTAATTATTCTTATCGCCCTTGCCATCATCATTTCCTCATCACACGAAGTGCCAACCATCAGCCTGCGCTGGGGCACACCTGCACAGCTTGGCAAAGCCGCCGTCTATCAGCAATCCGGATTAAAGAATATTAAATGCTTTGGCAGTTCCACTTCCTTTGCCGAACAAATGAAGGATGTGAAAGGTGTGCTGGGCGTGGAAACCTTTGTCAAACATCATTCCGTTAAAATATTTTTTGATCCGCTGCAAACCAATGCCACCGAGATCAAAAAAGCTATTTTTACACCGGTAGCCACCATACTGAAAGAACCCGGACAAAATATCAGGCAACTTTCGGTGGTTGAATTGCGAATCAACAACTTTTTCGACGCCAACGATGAATTTTTTCTCAACACCCGGCTTTCGCAGAACCAGGCTATCTTCGGTATAGAAACAGAATTTGGCGAACCCGTGCTGGCAAGGATATATTTCAATCCCTCCGCCATGAATTTGTCTGGAATACACAAACTGATTGAAGCGCCTGAAGTAATATATACCATTGAAAACATAAGTATTACCGAAAAAACCAACTTCAGGATAGCCAAAGGAAATTTAGCTGTATCTACCCTGTCGGTGGAGGAATTTTACAAGCGAATGTTCAAGCCTTTCGACGAAAGTTTTAATAATTATGACAGCTATTCTTCCGGCGAAGTGGCTGTTTACGGAATTACCTTCCCGGAAGTGATTTATCCCGACAAAGCACACTGGCTTCCGTACTTGGAAAGTCATCTATCGAACGATGAAGGGATTGTCCGCTTTCAAACACTGATGGAAGGTAATGTTGCTATGCTTAAGGTTTATTTTGTGAAAGCAAAAACAAATGAAAACAACATCCGTAAAGCATTAAACGCGCCTAAACTCACCGTCTTTTATCCGGGAGGCGAAACTAAGCAATACGATAATCCCTACCATTTCAACTAATCCGGACTAAAGTCCTTATTTAAATAACATTACCTAACCACGACCTTAAAGTCGTGGTTATTGATACCACCGGTATCACCGGGTTTTAGCCCCCGGATTAAAAGTTCGTGAATTGAAACAGTCAGTAATTCATCTTTGGAGCTGAATATATTTTTTTCTCTGAAAAATTATGGCTGGTTCGAAATTATAGTCTATATTTGCTTTATCCAAACATCAAATAATCGTAAAAATAGCTGCTATGCAGTGGATTAAAAAAATCTATCGCTTCGCAACGGCAGGCGGTGAAAAACACCGGCTGGGAAAAAGCCTTGGTTTGATACTCTTTATCAAACTTTTTATTATGTTTGTCCTGCTGAAACTCCTTTTCTTTCCCGATTTTCTGAAAACGCGTTTCAAGACCGATAAAGAACGAAGCCACTACGTGATCGAACAATTAACCAAAACCCAACAAAATGACAGGAAACATTGACTTATCTCTCATTGACTGGTCGCGGGCGCAGTTTGCGCTTACGGCAATTTACCACTGGCTGTTTGTGCCGCTCACCCTCGGGCTCGCCTTCATTATCGCCATCATGGAAACCCAGTATGTGCGAACGGGCAAACAGCAATGGAAGGACATCACCAAATTCTGGATGACCTTGTTTGGAATCAATTTCGTTATCGGCATTGCCACCGGCATCATCCTCGAATTTGAATTCGGCACCAACTGGTCGAACTACTCCTGGTTCGTTGGCGATATTTTCGGCGCTCCGCTTGCCATCGAAGGCATCATGGCTTTTTTCCTCGAATCTACGTTTATCGCCGTTATGTTTTTCGGATGGAATAAAGTCGGCAAGAAATTTCATCTTTTTTCCACCTGGATGGTGTTTGCAGGAGCCAACCTTTCGGCATTATGGATTTTGGTTGCCAATGCCTGGATGCAGTTTCCTACCGGTATGCACTTCAATCCCGATACAGCCCGCAGCGAAATGACCAATTTCTGGCAGGTGCTGTTTTCGCCGGTAGCCATGAATAAATTTTTTCATACCGTAACTTCAGCTTATGTGCTGGCAGCTATCTTTGTGATAGGCGTAAGCTCATGGTTGCTGCTGAAAAAACGCAGTACCGATATTGCTACAAAAAGCATTAAGATAGCCGCCATTTTCGGGCTGGTTTCTTCGCTGTTGTTAGCCTGGACAGGCGATGGCTCGGCCCTTCAGGTAGCCCAGAAACAACCCATGAAATTAGCTGCCATGGAAGGTTTATACCAGGGTCAGAAAGGAGCGCCATTGGTTCTTGCAGGGATAGTTACTCCCGGAAAAAAATGGGACGACAACCAGAAACCCTATGTAGTCAAAATAGAAGTGCCCCGCTTACTTTCGATATTAGGTTACCGCAATTCTGAAGCCTTTGTCCCGGGCGTCAACGATATTATCAAGGGCGGATATCCGATGGAAAACAAGGGCGGAGAGATTGCCCTTCCGGCAGAAGAAAAAATAGCGAGAGGAAAGGCGGCCATCGCTGCCCTTGGAAAATATAAAAACGCCAAAGAAGCCGGCGATACCCTGTTGGCAGCTCAGCAACTGACGATCCTGAATCAAAATTTTGCCTATTTTGGCTATGGATACCTCAACAGCCCGTCGAGCATTATCCCCAACGTGCCGCTTACCTTTTACAGTTTCCACATCATGGTAATCCTGGGATTCTTTTTTATCCTGCTGTTTATCGTTGTCCTGTTTTTCCTGCAAAAGAAAAAACTTGAACAGCAGCGATGGCTGCTGTGGATATCCCTTCTTTCCATACCGCTGGCATATTTAGCAAGTCAGATGGGATGGATAGTGGCAGAGCTGGGACGCCAACCGTGGACGATACAGGATTTGCTTCCGACCATGGCTGCCGTTTCCAATATCGACGCAGGCTCGGTACAACTTACCTTCTGGCTGTTTGCCGTTCTGTTTACCACCCTGCTGATCGCCGAAATAAAGATTATGACCAAACAAATAAAACTCGGACCTAAAGACGGAGGACAATAATATGTTTGAAACACTTTCGCACCTCGCACTACAACAATACTGGTGGGCAATCATCTCACTCCTTGGCGGGATACTCGTATTTCTGCTCTTTGTCCAGGGCGGACAGACGCTTCTCTGCCAATTGGCAAAAACCGAAATAGAACGCACCATGCTGGTCAATTCCCTTGGCCGAAAATGGGAGTTTACCTTTACCACTCTCGTAACCTTTGGCGGAGCTTTCTTTGCTTCCTTTCCCCTGTTCTATTCCACCAGCTTCGGCGGAGCTTTCTGGGTATGGATGGCTATCCTTTTCTGTTTCATCATCCAGGCCGTTTCCTACGAATACCGTTCCAAGCCCAACAATTTCCTGGGGAAAAAGACCTATGATGTGTTTCTTTTCATCAACGGTTTGCTGGGAACTATCCTTTTAGGCACGGCAGTCTCCACCTTTTTCACCGGCTCAGAATTTTCGATGGACAAACTTCATCTTACCGAAATCGGAAACCCGATCATCTCGCAGTGGAAATCGCCCTTCCATGGACTGGAAGCCGTAGCCAACCTGCAGAATGTGTCGCTGGGATTAGCCGTATTTTTCCTCTCCCGCCTGCTGGCCGCCCATTATTTTATGAATACCATCAGCGATAAAAATATCTTTGCCCGTTCCAAAAAACAAATAATATACAATGCGGTGCCTTTCCTGGTGTTTTTCCTGTACTTCGTTTTCCGTTTGTTAACCGGCGACGGTTTTGCCTATCTGCCGGAAAACCATGTGGTGTATATGGAGCACTATAAATACCTCCACAACCTTATCGCCTTGCCGGCGGTGGCTTCGTTGTTTGCCCTGGGAGTGGTCATGGTACTCTTTGCCATCATCCGTTCCCTGGTAAGGCAATGCAGGGATTGCATCTGGTTTTCGGGAGCGGGAACCATCATCACTGTAACGTCGCTGCTGATGCTTGCCGGATACAACCACACCAGCTTTTACCCTTCAGTGTACGATCTGCAAAGCTCGCTGACTATCGAAAATGCCTCGTCGAGCCACTATACCCTTACGGCGATGAGTTATGTGTCGTTGCTTATCCCTTTTGTGGCAGCCTATATCTTCTATGCCTGGAAATCCATCAACAACAAACGCATTGATGCCAACGAAATGAAGGAAGACGGACATGTTTATTGATTTACGATTTGGGATGTACGATGTACGATATACAATGCGAGAATTACGGATTATGAGAGACGAGGGACGAGAGACAGGGGACGATTAAAAACATTCCATGTTTAAACGAACAATTTTAAAGTATTCTATGGTTGCAAAAGCCGAAGAAATATTTAAGGGTTACGAAACATGGAATGTTTGAAAGAATTATTTGATTTGGGATTGCAGATTGCAGATTTGAGATTTGGGATGTACAATGCGAGAATTACAAATTACGAGAGACGAGGGACAAATTACGAGAGACGAGGGACAATCAACTATCAACTATCAACCATCTATCAACAATCAACTAAAAGGGTTGCGAAAGCCGAAGGAAATATTTTAGGGTTACGAAACATGGAATGTCCGGAAATTACTCCCGGGGCCGTGAAAAGGGCTGATGTCGTCGTGAAGGGGGCTGTTGCCATTTAAAAAATGCTTGTTGCCGGTTCGAAGATGACAGTTGCCATTTAGAAGCTGATTGTTGCCTGTTCGAAGATGGCTGTTGCCAGTTAGAAGCCGGCTGTTGCCGTTTCGAAGGTGGTTGTTGCCACTTAGAAGCTGATTGTTGCCGTTTCGAAGCACATTGTTGCCACTTAGAAGGTGGCTGTTGCCGGCAACAATCTCTTTCCCATAGGAAATTGCAGGCTTCGGATGCTATTCCTTCCGTTTAATAAAACGATTTTGGATTGGGAGATTGGGAAATGTTGCATCATTATACCGATCCTGCCCTAATCAATTTACGCCTCATGAATTCAGACTCACTATGCGCAACTTACCGGTGGAAGCAGTAATTGAACTACCGCCAGGGTATCATTTCTATTGAAAAAAATAAAAAAGTATTTGGATATTTAAAATGTTTGTAATTTAGTGGCGGAAATCAATGGGATAACCGGCAGATAATTGAGGAATAAAGGCAATGGCGGTTATGCAAATGTTAAACGGTATGAAACGAGCATGTTCGCTAAACGCAAATACGGATAAAAATTTACAGCAAGTTCCATCCGACCTTAAAAAACGAATAATTTACGGATGAATTAAAATTTCCAATATGACAACAAGTTAAATTATAACATTGGCCCTTTCTTATCTTGGTGCTATAGCATACAGATTAAAAAACATTAAAAACCTATTAGAAAAAACTAAAAAATAGACACACCATCTAACAAAGCCAACTATCAGTAGCACGTTATGTGGTATAACAAAAATCAAATGAAAAAGGCATTAATATTCCTACTATTTTGCATCTGCTTATGGCCAAATTTGTTTGGACAGTCAGATAGTTTGAAAAAAGCAATACTCAACTATCAAGACCCCAAAGAAGAGATTATCAGGAAAGGTCGCAAAATGATATTAGATAAATTTCTTGAAAATGATCAAAAGAAAGTTGGGGAGATTCTGGACTATCTAAAAAATAATGAAGAAGACAAAGATTATTTAGCTTTTTACCCAGTAGAAAAATGGTTAATCTACTTCTGGACGGGTGAATATGAAACAATAATACGTGATGTTGCACATAGCGACTCTGTGTATATCAAAGCGTTGAATAGAAAAGTTTTACCACATCAGGATTTACTTTTACAAAACTTAAAAGAAAAGCTAAGAGAGCAAAGAATCGATATAAAAGACCAGATTAAATCTTCAAAACTAAATGATACCGAAAAGGACTTTCTTGTATTAAACTTTGACTTCTCGTTAGTGGATTATGATCATAAAGATATTACACAAGATTCTTTGAATCTGGCTGCTAATAAATTTTTACTGGCTTACCCAAATTCTAAATTTGAAGGTTTTACCAGAAAGTACATCCGACACGAATTCAAACCTTCAAAATGGGGATATGCTTTTGAGTTTTTTTCTGGTTATGGAACTTTTACCAGCAATCTTGGAAAAAATTTCAAAAATAATGTGCCAATTGGTGTGGCCTTTGACATTAGCTATAAGAATTTTATACTGTACTTACGTGACTATATAGGGTTCAGTAAAACAACAGACTCAATTTCATTTAAAAAAGGAACGTGGAGAAAAGGCGATCAAGTGAGAGTATTTTTACCTGAAGCTTCTTTGGGATACGTTGCTTTTGAAAATAAATTATTTAAAATGGCACCATTCGTGGGTATATCATCAACAAGCGTTTCACCTACAGACCATGATATAGACAAAATACCTGAATACAAAAATGTTGGGCTTAATTTTACAACGACTTATACTTTTGGATTTAACATAGATTTTAAATTAGGAAAAACAAATATACCAATAGCATCAATGAAACGAGAGGAGTCATATTGGTTTATAAGAATAAGATATGCTTATAATAAGCCTCAATTTGACTGGAAATACAGCGGATTTAATGGCGATTTTCATTACCTGACTATTGGAATAGGTGGCTTTGGGAGAACCATAAAAATAGTTAATTAAAATTACGTCAAAATTCAACGCCTTCAGGTGCTTTACACGCTGACGGGTTGGTTTGTGTTCTATCATAAAAATAAAAAAGCCTGGAAGGTATCCCGCCAGGCTTTAGAGGTTTAGAAGTTCTCTGCCATTTCTTCAAAATAAGCCTGGGGATGTTCGCAGGCAGGGCAGTTTTTCAGAGGTTTTTCTCCTTCATACACAAAACCGCAGTGGCGGCATACCCATTTTACTTTCTTGCCTTTATTAAAAACGGTTCCGTCCTCAATATTTTTCAGCAGTTTACGATAGCGTTCCTCGTGGCGTTTTTCCACTGTTTTAATCAATTTGAATTTAGAAGCTACTTGTTTGAATCCTTCTTCTTCGGCTACGCGGGCAAATTCTTCGTACAATTCAGCCCATTCTTCATGTTCACCTTCGGCGGCTTCCAGCAGGTTTTCGGTAGTCGTTCCTATTTTGCCGGCAGGATAAGTTGCCGTAATTTCAACGGGACCTCCTTCCAGAAAACGGAAGAACACCTTGGCATGAGCACGTTCCTGTTCAGCCGTTTCTAAAAAAATAGCGGAGATTTGTTCGTAACCTTCCTTTTTTGCTTCTTTGGCAAAAAAAGTATAACGGTTGCTTGCCTGCGATTCACCGGCAAAAGCTTTCAGCAGGTTTTTTTCTGTTTGTGATCCTTTAATACTTTCCATAATTTTTTATTTATTGAGTTAAAAATAAATTCAAAGATACTAATAAAAATCTTGAGTTTGGATTGCCTAAAATGCCTAAAGTTATAATTTTTCTTAAATCACCTTTAGGTAATCGCTAAATCGTTCCACCCAAGCAATTCTATATCGGGACTTCGCTCAACTTTATAAACCTTATAACTTTATAAACCTTAAAAACCTTAAAAACTTTAAAACCTTATAAATCCCGAATCGCTTCGCTAGGGACTTCTCTTCATTCAGCTTTAAAACCTTAAAAACTTTATAAACCTTAAGAATCCCGAATCGCTTCGCTCGGGACTTCACTTCGTTCAGCTTTATAAACCTTAAGAACTTTAAAAACCTTATAAACTTTACAAACTTAATACGTAAACACCCCGTATTCCGATTTGATCGTCAGCGAGCGGGCATCTGCCTTTTCGCAACGGCCAATCACGCGGGCTTCCACGCCGAATTCTTCCGAAATCCGTATCAGATCGCCGGCAACTTCTTCGGGAACGTAGAGTTCCATGCGGTGTCCCATATTAAATACCTTGTACATTTCCTTCCATGCCGTATCCGATTGTTCTTTTATCATGCGAAACAAGGGAGGAACAGGAAAGAGGTTATCTTTGATTACGTGCAATTGATCAACAAAATTAAGTACCTTGGTTTGTGCGCCGCCCGAACAGTGTATCATGCCATGGATTTGCGGACGATAGTCCTGCAACATTTTCCTGATGACTGGAGCATAGGTGCGGGTAGGCGAAAGCACTAATTTACCGGCGTCCACTCCGGGAACTTGGGTAGGTTGGGTAAGACTCAGTTTACCGGTATAAACCAGGTCGTCAGGAAGGTTATGATCAAAACTTTCAGGATATTTGGCAGCAAAAATTTTACTGAACACATCATGGCGGGCGGAGGTCAGACCGTTGGAACCCATTCCGCCGTTGTATTCCGTTTCGTAAGTTGCCTGCCCAAAGGATGCCAGTCCGACGATAACGTCTCCCTGGCGGATATCGCGGTTGGTTATCACTTCCGAACGTTTCATCCGGCAGGTAACGGTAGAATCAACAATAATGGTACGTACCAGGTCGCCTACGTCGGCGGTTTCGCCACCGGTGGAATAAATATTGACGCCCAGCGAACGCATCTGTTCCAGAAAATCCTCGGTGCCGTTGATGATGGCGGAAATCACTTCACCCGGGATCAGGTTTTTGTTCCTTCCTATGGTTGATGACAAAAGGATATTGTCGGTTGCTCCCACGCAAAGCAAATCGTCGAGATTCATCACGATGGCATCCTGGGCAATGCCTTTCCAGACGGAGAGATCGCCGGTTTCCTTCCAGTAAATATAGGCTAAGGACGACTTAGTTCCCGCTCCGTCGGCGTGCATGATGTTGCAATAGTCCGCATCGCCAGCCAAAATGTCGGGAATTATTTTACAGAAAGCCTGCGGAAACAACCCTTTGTCCAGGTTTTTGATGGCATTATGCACATCTTCTTTTGATGCTGAAACACCACGGAGATTATATTTCAGATTGTCCATTATCTTGTAATAATAATTTTCTAATCAGCGCCTTGAGTTTAGAGTGCCTAAAATGCCTAAAGTTATATCTTTATTTAACCCTTTTAGGCACTCTACGTACTGATTAGTTATAAATTAAATCCTTTACGGTAATCTTACCGAACCGAAAAAGAGGTTATCATTTTGAAAAAATCAATTGCTGTTTGTTTTCATTCACCGAAAACTGACCAAATCCGGAAAGTATGGTATCGCCAAACATCATCGGAACTTTCAACTTGCTGTTAACCGTAGCTTCCACATTGGTAACCACTTTATTGCCTATGCGCATTTCCTTGATGGTGAACACTGCCTTGTCGGCTATGGTTCCGTTGGCTAATATCTTTTCGGGATCGCCCTTGAAATCAGTTTTGCTGATGGCCGATTCCTGCAGGAGTTTCAGGGCCTGTTCCAGCGAAACACTCAGTATCTTTTCGGATTTCTCGTAAACAACCTTACGGTTAAAGCCATTGATGATGCAAGGGATTTCGATAGCACGCCCCGAACCGAAGGTAAATTTAACGATGTTTTCTTCGGGGTTGATGGCAATATTAATCTTTTCATTACCGATGGCAGCATTTTTGGGTTTAGGAACAAAATCACGGCTTAGTACACGGAATTCGGTACGGCGGTTGAGCGAGTGGGCAGCTTCTTTTTCCTGTGTCGAACCTAACGATTCGATAAACTGGTCGGTGATCACCGTCCCAGCCTTGAATTTGAAACCATCTTTTACGATATCCTTATCCAAAGTGCGCGGAGTACGTTTGCCATAGCCTTTAGCCTTCAACCGGTCAGGATCAATACCACGTTCGATAAGATAATTCACTACCGATTCGGCACGTTTTTGCGAAAGAATATCATTGTATTCAAAAGTGTTACGACTGTCGGTGTGCGATGCCAGCTCAATGATAAGCGTTTCATTTTCATCCAGTGTTTTAATCAGCCCCTGCAACGAATCCTGGTATTGAGGTTTCAAATCCCATTTATTAAGATCGTACAGAATGTCGGGAAGAGGAATGGCCTTTTCGGGAATAGGTTTCAGTATGAAATTATGAACAAAATCGCGGCTGTGTTCTATTCCAACAGTAGTTTCACGGCCTTTTTCGGTAAAATAGTTGGGCTTGGTAAGCGAAATTTCGTAAGTGGCGTTGGATTTAATCTGTGTTTTGGTGAAGTTATAAGCGCCTTTGCTGTCGGTTTTCACCTCAAAAGAAGATCCGTTGGAACCGACAATTTTAACTGACGCTCCAGGCAGAAACTGCAAGGTACGGTCGTCCTTTACCACGCCCGAAAGCGTAAAAATAATAGGCGGTTCGATAAAAGCATAAATATCCGAAAGCCCGCGACCGCCCGAGCGGCAGGAACTGAAATAACCACTTTCTTCTTCGGGATTAAATACTATGCCAAAATCGTCGGCACTCGAGTTGATGGGGTATTTGAGGTTGACAGGCGTTGTCCATTTATTATCTATTTTAGTGCTTTTATAGATATCAAGTCCTCCCATTCCGGGTAAACCGTTGGAAGCAAAGTATAAAACGCTATCATTACGCATAAAAGGAAAAACTTCATCGCCCGGAGTATTGATTTCGGGGCCCAGATTTACCGGATGTCCGAAGGGATCGGATAATTTTTCACGTTTGGCCATCCATAAATCTTTACCACCCAAACCGCCTGTTTTATCGGAAGCAAAATAGATCGTCAGTTCGTCGCTGCTCAGGGTAGGATGTCCAAAAGTAGAAATGGTATCTTTCCCTATGGGAACCAATTCTGCCTTGGCAAAAGTTCTTCCGGTGCGTTTGGAGACATAAATCTGGCAGTTTGACTTACGGTTCTTGTCGTTGCCGCAACGGGTAAAATACATGGAAGTATTTCTGCTATTCATAAACGGCTGGCCTTCGTTGGCTTCGGTATTCACATTTCCCTGGTTGTCGAGCAAAACGGGCGTACTCCATTCCTCTTTTCTATCTTTTTTGGTATAGAACAAATCGCTGAAACTTTGGCTGGTCCAGTCATCGGTTTCTTTACCGGTAGCTCCTTCGCGGGAAGAAGTAAATATCAGTGAATTGAAATTTTGGTCATAATAACAGGGGGAAAAGTCATCGTATTTTGAATTAATTTTCTTCACATTGGCCACTTCATATTTGGACGGGTTATCTTTCCAGTCCTTCGTCAGTTTGCAGGAACGGACACCGTTTTCTCCACGAGGATCGGCGGGTACTTTTTCCTGATATGCCTGGTATTCTGCTAATGCTTCATCCGTTTTTTCATTGGTTTTCAATGCATCAGCATAATACAGCAAAACCTGTGGTTTTTGTTCTTCATAATTAAGTTTAACCAGACGCCGATAAGCAGCTTCCGCCTTTTTCACATCGTTGGTCAGGCGGTAGCATTCGGCTATCTGAAACCAGATACGGTTTTTTTCGGCTTTATTTTTCTTAACCTTGGAATAGGCTTTTTTATATTTAGCGATGGCTACGGTATACCGTTGGTTTTTAAATGCATCATCAGCATTCTGGGTCAAACGGTTCTGGGCAATTCCTGTGAAAGAAAAAAGGATTCCAAAAAGGAGGGTCAGGCAGATGGTTTTACAGAAGTTCATATTTCCAAATTAGATTAAGGCTGCAAAATAAGAAAATTTATTGTTCACTTGTTCGTTTATCCGATTCTTTATAAACGTCGTCAATGGTAAACTTGGTATTTATATCGCTGTTTTTTATTTCATTATTGATATTATCTTTTGTTTTTTCTATTTCCGTTTTAATTTCATCCGTTTGTCGGGCGATGGTTTGCCGGGCATCTTCCAATTCGGCTTTCAACGAGGCTGTTTCCTGGTTAAATTCTTTGGAGAGGTTATCGGATGCTTTTTTCAGTTCACTGTAAAGTTTGCCTATTTTACGGGCAACTTCCGGCAGTTTTGATGGTCCGAAAACCAGAAAAACGGCGATCAATATCAGCAACAACTCGCCAGAACTGATGTCCAAAAACAGCAAAACCGGAGTTTCCATTTTATATACAATTTCGTTGAGCAAAAATAATAAAAAAAGTCCCGCTGTTACACGGGACTTCTAAAGTGGTTAAATAATATGATTATTATTTAATTTTATTTTTTAATGCTTTACGTTCGTTAACTCTTTTTCTCCACATGATAACATCATAGGCTATAGGAGTAGCATTAAATACAGAGGAGTAAGTACCGATAGCAACCCCAATCAATAAAGCAAAGATAAAACCACGAAGTACTTCACCGCCGAAGATAAAGATGATGATCAATACAACCAAGGTAATACCAGAAGTATTGATGGTTCGGCCTAAAGTGCTGTTGATAGCGGCATCAATGTTGAAAGCCAGGTCGCGTTTAGGATACAACCGATTATACTCACGAATTCTGTCGAAGATAATTACAGAGTCCATGATAGAATATCCGATGATCGTGAGCAAGGCTGCGATAAACTGTTGGTCAACTTCCATGTTAAATGGCAGTAAACCATGGAACAGGGTGAACATGGTAATAATAACCATGGTATCGTGAGCCAGCGAGATGACACCTCCCAGTCCATATTGCCAGTTCTTGAAACGTATTGCAATGTAGATAAAAATAATGATAAGGGCGAAAAATACAGCCATAAAAGCGGCATAGACCAAATCCTTGGCTATGGTAGGTCCTACCTTCTGGGATTGTTGTACTCCATGCGATGTAAATGTTTTTGAGTCAATAGGTGTTTTGAAAAATGGCTTCAGTCCTTCATATAGTTTGTGCTCAACAATAGAATCGGTAGCCAGGTTGTTGTCTTTGATTCTGTATTTGGTAGTGATTTTAACCTGGTTGCTCGATCCAAAGGTTTTTACTTCAGGAGCTTCTCCGTCATATTGTTTAGCTAAAGCCATTCGAAGATCTTCCGTATTCACCGTTTCGTCAAAGCGAACAATATAGGTTCTTCCTCCAGTGAAATCAATGCCATAGCTTAATCCTCTGACAAATAACGAAATGATACCGATTCCGATCAAAATTCCGGAAGCGATGTACATGATCTTACGAATTTCAATAAAAGGAATATGAGTTTTGGTAAAAGCGTTTAGTGTGTATTTATTACCAACTGTAATTTCCATATTGCGATCAAGCATCCATTCAAATACCAAACGGGCAATGAAAATAGAAGTGAACAAAGAAAGCAGCAAACCAATGATTAAGGTTGTAGCAAATCCCTGAACAGGACCTGAACCGAAGATGTACAAAACAATACCTGTAAGGATGGTGGTAACGTGTCCGTCGATGATGGCGGAATAAGCGTGATGGAAACCGTCTTTCACTGCTAAACGGGCGCCTTTCCCCGCTCGGATTTCTTCTCGCATACGCTCATAGATAATTACGTTGGAGTCCACCGCCATGGCGAGGGTAAGAACGATACCGGCAATACCAGGGAGTGTCAATACAGCGCCTAAAGAAGCAAGAACACCAAACAGGAAGAATACATTGGCAAACAAAGCTACGTCAGCTACGTGACCGGCTCCGTTATAATATAACGACATGTACAAAAGTACACCTAAGAATGCAAATAAGAAAGAGTACATACCGGCATTGATAGCCTCTTTACCTAAGGATGGGCCGACAACGGCTTCTTCAACGATACGGGCAGGAGCCGGAAGTTTACCAGCTTTAAGAATATTGGCTAAGTCCTTGGCTTCATCAATAGTAAAATTACCGCTGATGGATGAACGTCCGTTAGGAATTTCGTCGTTAACACGCGGAGCAGAATAAACATAACCATCAAGCGCAATAGCTATCTGTTTGCCTACGTTTTCGCCGGTAAGCCTTTTCCAGATGCGGGCGCCTTCGGAATTCATATTCATCGAAATCTCAATCTTACCATTCTGATCGTAATCCTGACGGGCATCAACGATAACATCACCGCCCAAAGGAGCCGTGCCATCGCGTGAAGTTACCTTCAGTGCATATAGTTGTAAAACATCAGGCATTTCGGCTTCAGGTTTTACGCCCCATGCTAATTTCAAATCGCGTGGAAAAATATTTTTAACTAACTTCAGCAGGTGGTTCACCTTTGCTGTATCTTTTATGGAAGCATAGCCAACGGTTGAACCTTCGCTGGGGAAGAATTGTCCTTTCTGATTCTGAATGTATGCGGGACGCAAATAGGCAAACAATGGATTTTCCTTGGCATATTTTTCAAATGATTTGCCTTTTCCTTTATTTAATGAATCTTTTCCGCCTTTGGTAGAATCAATTTTTGATAAAAGGTCGGATTTTGATTTGGACGTATCTTTTTTAGCAACATTTTCTTTCTTCGACTTGTTAGTCGCCTGTTTTTTATCGGGAGTTGCTTTTAGCACTGCTTTTACTGCCGTGTCGGCTGTAGTCAGAGAATCTGCTTTTATTTTCAGGCTGTCAACAGCAGGAGTGAGACTGCTTAAATTTTGAAGACGTTTATTGGCATCGGTAAAGAAAGGGGACAAATTGGTAAACTGATAAGTTTCCCAGAATTCCAGCTGAGCTGTTCCCTGGAGGAGTTTACGTACACGTTCCGGTTCCTTGATACCCGGCAATTCAACCAAAATTCTGCCAGCGGTAGATAATTTCTGGATGTTAGGCTGGGTTACACCGAAACGGTCGATACGGGTACGTAAAATATTAAAAGTACGGTCAATTGCACCATTGGTCTCAGCGCGTATCACTTTAAGTACTTCAGCATTGGTGGAATTGTAATTGATCTTGTCCTTTAATTCAACGGTGCTGAAAATAGCCGCCAATTTAGCGTTGGGATCCGATTCCTGAAAGGCTTCGCTGAAAAGGGTTACGAAATCCTTCTGGCTTGTTTTTTCACGTTCCAGCGCCAGGTTCATTGCTTTGACAAAAAGCGGATTAGTACTATTGTTAGATAATGCCTTCACGATGTCGGGAACCGAAACTTCCATCGTAACGTTCATTCCTCCTTTAAGGTCAAGACCAAGATTAATTTCCCGTTCCTTGCATTCCTTGTAGGTATATTTCCTGATCAACAGGTTATAAGCTACCTTATTAGAAACAGAATCAATAAAATACTGTTCTCTTGCTTTAGAAATGGAATCAAGAAGGTAAATTTCCTTCGAAACATCACCATTGGCTAATTTTTTCGCTAAATTTTTTGACTGATCGTTAAGTGCGTATTTCTTAGCGTTTCTTTCCACTAAACGTGTAACGAGTGAGAACGAAAGCTGAAAAATACAAACGAGAGTAAACGCTATAACTAGCGATTTAATTGCACCTTTACTTTGCATACTGTTATTGTTTTATATTATAAATCGACACTTTTTTTGAGCCTGCAAATATAGAATATTCCTTGTAATTTAGCAATCTATGCGCTAAAGTTTTTAAAATTTCATTTTCTGGCTTAATCATTGATGCTTTGTTTACCTTTGTTTCACCATAATGAAAAGTAAAATATATCTCATAAACATTTTTTTATCAGCACTTTTAGTCTGTGCTGCGAATAGGCTGTCGGCTCAGAATTTTCATGATTTTGGGTTTAAAAAAGATTTATCAGTACCGATATATGACAGCGCCGGCACAGTAGTACCTTTTGCCTGGGCAGGCGGAATGAATTCGTGCCAGTTTTCACAAATTGATTTAAACCTTGACGGGATAAAGGATTTAATGGTATTCGACCGTAACGGTAACCGAATGCTGACATTTATTAATCATGGAACGGCTGGTAGTGTGGATTACGAATATGCTCCTCAATACCAGGCAGCATTTCCAATCATGAGCGATTGGGTCCGGCTGATTGATTATGACGGCGATGGAAAAGAAGATATATTTACGTATACCGTGGGTGGAATGAAAGTTTTTCGCAACATTTCGGATAGCGTTTTAAAATTCAAATTAGTAACGTCCCTGCTTACCTCTTATCAATACAACGGATTTATTAATTTATATGTTTCTCTGGCTGATTATCCGGTTATAGCCGATATTGACGGCGACGGAGACTTAGACATCCTGACCTTCTTCAGTCTGGGAACTTATGTGCAATATCATAAAAATCTTTCGATGGAAAAATACGGGAATGCCGACAGTTTAACCTATAAATTAACCGAAATGTGCTGGGGACATTTCAAGGAAAGTCCGGTATCTAACCAACTTATTCTTAATGATTCATGTCCGTATACCTGTTCTCAGAACTCCTTTCAGAACAATTTGGAAGATGCGCCCCGCCATACCGGCTCCACTTTACTTGCCATGGATGCCAACGATGATTCGGTGAGCGATTTACTGATTGGAGATGTGGGGTATAACGGACTAATGATGCTTTACAACGGGGGCACGAAGGACTCGGCATGGATGGTAAGTCAGGATACCGTTTTCCCTTCCAATTCCAGAAAAATCAATCTCTGCTCCTTCCCTGCCGCTGATTATGTGGATATTGATAATGATGGCGCTAAAGATCTGCTGGTGTCACCTTTCGATCCAGCGCTTACCAATGCCGAAAATCAGCATAGTGTTTGGTTGTACAAAAATACCGGAACTAATTCTTCGCCGGTTTTTGAATTCCAGACGGATAATTTTTTGCAATCCAAGATGATAGATGTTGGTAGCGGCGCTTATCCTGTTCTTTTCGATTACGATGGCGACGGACTTCAGGATTTATTTATAGGTAATTATGGCATTCTCGATTCTTCATGGGTAACCTACGGAATATTGCATACCCGTTACCGGTCGCAGATTGCTCTTTATAAAAATACAGGAACTCCTAATTATCCGGAATTTCAATTGATTACTAATGATTTTGCAAATCTGTCGGCATTGAAATTGGTAGGTTGTTATCCTGCTTTTGCCGACCTGGACGGCGATGGCGATACAGATATGCTGGTAGGAAATAGCAATGGCAATCTTTTATATTTTGAAAATACGGCATCGCCCGGTAATTTGCCCGATTATCATTTACGCCAGACCAATTATCAAAATATTGATGCCGGAGAATTCTGTACTCCGCAACTTTTTGACCTCGACGGTGATTTGCTTCCCGATTTAATTTTTGGTAAAAGAAACGGAACGCTGGATTTTTATAAAAATACAGGAACGAAATCCAATCCGGTTTTTACGCTGATAACCGACCACTTAGGCAACGTAAGCGTTACCGATACCATGCTAACCTATTATGGATACAGCGTACCTTGTTTTTTTAAAGCCAAGGACGATAAGCTAAAATTGTTTGCCGGTTCGGAATTCGGAGCTATTTTTTATTACAACGACATTGAAAATCATCTTACTGACACATTCAACCTTGCAGAATCCAAATTGCTTGGCATTGCTGAGGGATGGCGAACGGGAGTTGCCATTGCCGATCTGGATAATGACGGCTATCCGGATATGATTGCAGGCAACTATGCCGGCGGATTGGCATATTATAAAGGTGTTGCCCCTCCGCCCATGGGGATAGGCGAAAAAGAAATTTTACCCACATCTGCAATCAACTTGTATCCCAATCCGGCTAATGACCAGCTTAGTGTTACGTTATCCGATATTTTTAACACGCTGGCTTACCGGATTTCGGTTTACAATTTGCTGGGCAAGCCGCTCATCACCAAAACGTATCATAACACAAATCACGTTACCATCAATCTTAACAGTTTGAGCAACGGCATGTACCTGTGCAGGCTTTCGGTGATAGATTCCTTTGGCAATTACCGGTTTGCCGGTACCGGCAAGTTTATCGTAAATCATTAATTATATTGTAACAAACAAAGTGAAAATTTTATTTCCTATATTTGCAAAAATCTCAAACTTTCTCCTATGAAAAACATCCAGAAACTGCTGCCCAGCCTCATCATTGGGTTATCGGTGATTATTATAGCCATTATTCTTGCCGGTTCGTGGAGCAAATCGCACCAGCGCAACGAAACCATCAGTGTTACCGGATCGGCGAAAAAAGATTTTACTTCCGACCTTATCGTCTGGCGTGGCAATTTCTCCCGAAAATCGGTATCCATCAAAGAAGCCTATACCGGTCTGAAGAAAGATGCTGATATTATCCGGAATTATCTGATTTCTAAAGGTATTAAAAAAGATGAAATTATCTTTCCTGCCATAAATATCAACAAGGATTACAAGACTTCATACAATAATTTTGGCGCCGCCGTCCAGGAATTCAACGGCTATGTTCTTAACCAGGATTTTCGCATTGAATCAAAAGATGTAGATAAAATTGAAGCCATCGCCCGCGAAGTTACCGAATTGATTGACCAGGGCATCGAATTGTATTCCTACCCGCCCGAATATTATTACACCCAATTAGCCGGTTTAAAAATTGAAATGCTTTCGGAAGCCACTGCCGACGGGCGTCAGCGAGCCGAAAAAATAGCCTCAAATGCCGGCAGAAACTTAGGCCATTTGCGTAAAGCAACCATGGGTATTTTTCAAATTACCGCCCAGAATTCGACCGAAGACTTTACCTATGGAGGCGCTTTTAACATCAGTTCCAAACGCAAAAGCGTTTCCATTACCATGAAACTTGAATTCGGTATCCGATAGTCATACTGAATTTTAACAACTTTTATACTTTTTTGTTACCTTATGTCGTTAACATAATTGATATTTGCATCTGAATTTCTAAACTCAAAGTTATGCTCATAACCTCCCTGATTATTTTCACCTTTTTCCCCGTTTTCCTATGGAAAATTTTTGAAAAAGCCGGCTTTCCTGCCTGGAATACTTTAATTCCTTTCTATAATTATTACATCTGGCTAAAAGTGATTAAAAAACCTTTGTGGTGGTACATCTTTTTGCTCATTCCCTATCTGAATGTTTTTATGGTCATGCTGATGGTTGTAGAAACAGCCAAATGCTTCCGCAAATTCGATTTGGGAAATCAGGCACTGGCTGTAGTATTTGCGTTTGCCTATCTTCCTTATCTCGGTTTTTCAGCCAAAGAAAAATATATCGATCCCGATAAGCGCGAAAAATTTAAAAAATCGGCTACACGTGAATGGGTTGATGCTCTGCTTTTTGCCGTTATTGCCGCTACCATCATCCGCACTTTTTTATTTGAAGCTTACACCATTCCTACATCCTCTATGGAAAAGTCGTTACTTATTGGCGACTATCTGTTTGTAAGCAAAGTAGCTTATGGACCGCGTATTCCTAACACCCCCATTGCATTTCCTTTTGTACATCATACGTTGCCGCTGACACAGTTCACAAAATCGTTTGTGGAATGGATTAAATTCCCATATTATCGCTATCCGGGCTTATCAACCATCAAAAATGGCGATGTAGTGGTATTTAATTATCCTGATGGCGATACCGTAGCATTAAAAGTTCAGAATCAGAGTTATTATGCCCTTTGCAGGGAATACGGATACGACAGGGTTTGGAGCGATAAATTTAATTTTGGTGATATTATTGCACGCCCGGTGGATAAACGCGAAAATTACATCAAACGTTGCATCGCCATCCCCGGCGACAAACTTGAAATACGCGATCAGATCGTTTATGTTAACGACAAACCGGTAAACTATCCGGGAATACGTCAGTTTCATTATATCGTTAAAACGGATGGTTCTCCTATCAACCCACTCATCCTCGATAAACTCGACATCACTGAGGAAATAAATCAAGTGAGCGAAAATGAATTTCAGATGACACTTACCGACAATGATGTAGCTCAACTGAAAGCATTTACCAACGTAAAAAGTGTGGAAAAAATCGTGCAACCCAAAGGTGCATGGCTTCCTTATATCTTTCCTTTCGATTCCACATACCGTTGGAATGTTGATAATTTCGGACCTTTGGTTATCCCCAAAGCCGGAGTTACGGTAAATATCAATAAATCAAATATCAGCCTGTATGCCCGCATCATTGATCCTTACGAACACAACAAGCTAAAAATTGCAGGCGACAAAATCTACATCAATGGAAAAGAAAGCACTTCCTATACCTTTAAAATGGATTATTACTGGATGATGGGCGACAACCGTCACAATTCGGCCGACTCCCGTTTCTGGGGTTTTGTTCCCATAGATCATATTGTGGGTAAAGCTTCTTTTGTATGGCTTTCGCTCGATAAAAATAAATCGTTGTTCGACGGAAAACTGCGTTGGAAAAAAATGCTCAGGGTAATTCATTAATTTATAATTTTACAAACCTTAAACTTTACAAATCCTAATCCGATTTGTTCAACCTTACAAACCTTATAAATCTTACAAATCTTACAAAGTATGAAAAAAACGACCTTCATTGTATTAGTTGCATTATTATTTACTTTTACCTGTAAAACTTTTGCACAAAAAGGCGAAAAAGTATTCAAAGGCGTGATAAACTTCGAGATATCATTTCCGGACAATAAATTTGATGCCGCAACTTTAGCCCAACTTCCCAAACTGATGATTATGACCGTTGGCGAAGCTCAGTCAAAAACGGTACTGGACGCCGGCATGTTTTCCCAAAGCACTATTACAGATGCAAATACTAAAACTTCGGTAACCCTGATGGATATTATGGGCCAGAAAATGTTGATAAAGAAAACTAAAGAAGAAATAGAAAAAGAAATAGAAAAAAATCCTTCTCCTAAAATTGTTCTAAGCGACGAAACCAAGGAAATAGCCGGATATACCTGTAAAAAAGCCGAAATCACTACCATGGATCCCGACCAGGGCGATAAGGAAATTACTTTTACCGTATATTATAGCGAAGAACTTGGCAACGAAAAACTTAATTTCGAAGGCTTATTTCGCGGATTGAATGGACTTCCACTGGAATACAATATTGATGCCAATAGCATGAAAATGAAATTTACCGCTACAAGCGTTAAAAAACAAAAGGTTACAGATAAAGACTTTGAAATTCCCGAAGGATACAAAGAAGTTACCAAAGAAGAGCTTCAAAACATGTTTGGTGGCGGACAATAAAAAAATAGTAAACCCTAAAATCCTCCTTCAGGGGAGGATTTTTTATTTTTACACTTTTTTTTATACTTTTGTCCTTCAAAGTTAAAAACAGATAAATGCCTGCTACCAAAAACTATCTGAAAAAAGATACGGTCAAAAATGAGGTAACTTCCCCCGCAAAAAAGAAAAAGGCGCCATCAAAAAAAGGCAAATCTTTTGGTAAATTTCTCAAAGATGAACGGCTGCACAATGTTTTTGGTGTTTTTTTAATCCTATTTTCCATCTATTTGTTTCTCTCCTTTACCTCTTATTTTTTATCCTGGTTTAGCTGGGGTACCGATGATGCATTTATCCATAACATCACTTTTTCAAAAATCTTCAAGGATTATCCCGAACAAATCCATAACTGGACAGGAAAATTGGGCGCCCTTTTATCTTATCTTGTTATTAAACAAGGCTTCGGTATTTCCTCTTTTTTCATTCTTGTTTCCATTTTTGCTTTGGGATGGAAAATCATCAAAATCAACCTGTTTCCTATCGGCAAAACATTAAAATATTCGTTTTTCGGTCTTGTCTGGATTTCGGTTTCCCTTGGTTTTTTATTTCAGAATACGGACCTTTCTATCTTAGGTGGTGTGGTCGGTTATCAATCAGCTATATGGCTCGAAAGTGTTTTGGGAAAATCGGGTACGGCATTGCTGCTTTTCTTTCTTTTCATCACTTTCCTGATTATTGTTTACAACCTTTCGTTCCATTGGAAAAAAAGAAAGAAGGATGATGAGGAAGAAACTGACAAAGAATTGGATGAAATAACATTAATCAATAAAAATCAAGCTATTGCAAACAATAGCCCGATTAAAGAAGATCGGTATAACACTGTTGAATTTTCGATAAAGGACGAGGAAGCCCGACCCACTTTCCATGACGTTGAACCCCAGAAAAACAAAATAGTTGAGCCTCGTGAACATCCAAAAGACAAATCAAATGGCAATATTGAACTAACCGTTGAAAATGAAAAAGTAGTTGAAGAAATAATCGAGGAACCGGAAGAAGTTTCGGAAACGCCAACTCATTTCACCGTGGATACTCCCTACGACCCAACCCTTGATTTGCCAACGTTCCAGTTTCCTGCGCTTTCGCTACTCGACGATTACAACAATGGAACCATCAAGGTTCAAAAGGAAGAATTAGAGGCCAACAAAAATCGTATTGTCGAAACACTCAGCCATTACGCCATTTCCATTGAAAAAATAAAAGCAACTATCGGCCCGACGGTTACGTTGTACGAAATTATTCCTTCACCAGGCGTAAGAATTTCAAAAATAAAAAACCTGGAAGACGATATCGCCCTGAGTCTTTCGGCTTTAGGCATACGCATCATTGCACCTATTCCGGGAAAAGGAACTATTGGTATAGAAGTTCCCAATCAGAATCCCGAAATTGTGGCTATGAAATCTATACTTGCAGACGAAAAATTCAGAAACTGCAAATATGAATTACCCTTCGGACTGGGGAAAACAATTTCCAATGAATGTTTCATAGCCGATCTCACTAAAATGCCTCATATCCTGATGGCTGGAGCTACCGGACAGGGAAAATCTGTAGGATTAAATGCGATTATCACTTCTCTGCTATATAAAAAACATCCTTCCCAGCTCAAATTTGTGATGGTTGACCCCAAAAAGGTTGAACTGACACTTTTTTCAAAAATTGAACGGCATTATCTTGCCAAGCTTCCTGATTCGGAAGAAGCCATCATCACCGATACCCACCAGGTAGTCCGCACGCTTAATTCTCTGGGTATTGAAATGGATAATCGTTACGACCTGCTTAAAGACGCTCAGGTACGCAATATTAAGGAATACAACGTTAAGTTCATTTCCCGTAAACTCAACCCCAACCAGGGCCATCACTTTATGCCTTATATTATTCTGGTAATAGATGAGTTTGCCGATCTTATAATGCAAGCCGGTAAGGAAATTGAAATACCGCTTACCCGCCTGGCTCAATTGGCACGTGCTGTTGGTATACACCTCATCATTGCCACCCAGCGTCCGTCGGTTAACATTATCACGGGTTCCATCAAAGCAAATTTCCCGGCACGCTTAGCTTTCCGTGTTATTTCAAAAATAGACAGCCGCACCATCCTCGATTCCGGCGGCGCCGAACAATTGGTGGGCCGGGGCGACATGCTTCTATCCACCGGCAGCGATCTTATCCGCCTGCAATGTGCTTTTGTGGACACTCATGAAGTAGAACGCATTACCGAATTTATTGGTTCTCAGCGAGGCTATCCTCTTGCTTTCCAGCTTCCCGAATATAATGACGAATTGGATCAAAAAACGGAAGAAATTAAACCCGGTGAACGGGATGAACTTTTTGAAGATGCCGCCCGTATTATTGTTTTAAATCAACAAGGATCCACCTCATTGTTACAACGCAAATTAAAATTAGGCTATAACCGTGCCGGCAGAATTATTGACCAACTGGAAGCAGCAGGCATCGTGGGCCCTTTTGAAGGAAGCAAAGCCCGCGAAGTTAAAGTTTTCAACGAAACGGCTTTGGAACAATTTTTGAAGGACTTAGAAATGAAAAAACAAATAAATAATAATGATGAATAAAACAATTGCAATTTTAACTGTATTTCTGCTATTTACACCATTTATCCATGCTCAGGACAGAAAAGCCGATTTGATTTTAAAGGAAGTGAGCGCTAAAACCAAAGCTAATAAAACCATAAAAATTGATTTTACGTACACCTTTGAACAAAAAGGCCAGAAAAAAAAAGAAACCCGAACAGGCAGCCTCATGAATAAAGGTGACAAATATCGTTTGGACATCTCCGGTCAAACGGTTATTAGCGATGGAAAAACTGTGTGGACCTATATTAAAGACGCTAATGAAGTACAAATAAATTCGGTGGGTTCTGAAGAAGAATCATTTACTCCAACTAAATTATTGAATTCGTATAAAGATAATTACCGGGCAAAATTCAGTCGCGAAGCCATACAGGATGGAAAAACGATCCAAACCATTGAACTTGTACCTCTTAAAAAAGGAAAAAAGCTTGTTAAAGTGCTGCTTGGAATTGATAAAGCTCAACAGCAGGTTTATAGTTTTACTGTTTTTAACAAAGACGGCAGTTCCTATTCCTATAAAATCAAACGTTATCTTACCGGCCAATCCTTCTCCGATTCCGAATTTACATTTAAATCATCAAGTTATCCGGGTGTAGAAGTAATTGACATGCGTTAATTTTAAGAAATTTTTTGTATCTTAGCCTTTTATTTTATTAAGGCTATGAAACGAGCATGTTCGCTAAACGCAAATACGGACAAAAATTCACAGCGAGTTCCATCCGACCTAAAAAAACAAATTATTTACGGATGAAAAAAAATCTGAGCATAACAATTACAGGCATGGTACAACATGTTGGATTTCGGTTTTATGCCATGCAAGCCGCTTATAAATATCTCATTAACGGAACAATACATAATTCTGAACACGACAAGGTTATTATTGAAGCCGAAGGAGAAGAGGAAAACCTTGACCAGTTTGTTTTATGGTGCAAACGAGGTTCGCCTGGCTCAAGAGTGACGGATATTATAATTGAAGAAGGACAGTTAAAAAATTATAGCGGATTCGATGTAACGCGCAGGGATTAAGCTTTTGTTGCTCTTAATATTTCCCGTTTGCCTTCCGGTCCTGGTAATTTTTCAATGGTAAATCCAGCTTTCTTAAGCGATTGTTTTACTATACCTTTCACACAATACGTTACCAGCACACCTCCATTTTTCATTGCCTCATATATTTTTTTAAAATTTTCAATATTCCACATTTCGGGCTGACTATCAGGAGAAAAAGCATCAAAATAAACCAGGTCAAATTTATTTTCCTGTAAATCTGCCTCCTGCAACTTTGCATGAATTTTTAACAGGCTAAAATCGTCGGACAAATCTTGCACACAATTCCATGGTAACTGGTGCAAATTCAAAAAAGCCTGTTTGCATTGAAAATTCGGAAGCATATCCGGATAATTTATTTTTTGATAAATTTCCGGTGGTAATGGAAACGCTTCAATACCCGTGTAATTAATTTTTAAATGCTTTTTGGCGGCTTCACAAAAAGTGAGCAAGGCATTCAGTCCTGTACCAAAGCCAACATCAAGGATATTAATGTTCTTCAGGGAATTAGCTAACGAATGCAACCCCGCCCCAATATAAATATGTTCCGACTCCTGAATGGCTCCGAAAGTAGAATGGTAATGCTCATCTAAATCCGGAACGTAGATTGAACTGGAACCATCGCCAGTAATAATTATTTTAATTTGCTTGTTTTGCAACATTTTTAAATTTTTTGTAAAAATAATATAAAGAATTCTTTACATTTGTATTTTCAAGGTCTAAAATTCAACATTATGTTAGATTCCATTGATTTAAAAAACATTCTGTTTCTTGATATCGAAACCGTACCTATGGTCCCGGCCTATGACGAACTACCAGACCATTTCAAAAAATTATGGGACAGGAAATCCGAAAGAATAGCATCTTCAGAAAACGATACCCCTGAAACACTGTTCGGTAAAGCCGGAATATTTGCCGAATTTGGTAAAATTGTCTGTATTTCTGTCGGTTGTTTCAGGGAAGATTTCTTCCGTATCAAATCTTTTTTCGATGATGATGAAAAAAAACTTTTATCCGGATTCATCGATCTTCTCAACAATCACTTCCATAAACCCAATTACCGTCTTTGCGCTCACAACGGTAAAGAGTTTGATTTTCCCTATATTGCACGTCGTATCTTAATTAATGAATTAAAAATTCCATTAATTCTTGATTACACCGGGAAAAAACCTTGGGAAGTGCCCCATCTCGATACCATGGAAATGTGGAAATTTGGTGATTACAAAAACTTTACTTCCCTCGAACTACTGGCTACTATTTTCGATATTCCTACGCCTAAAGACGACATTGCCGGAAGCGATGTTGCTCAGGTTTATTGGCAGGATAATGATTTACAACGCATAGCCACTTATTGTCAAAAAGATGTGCTTACCATTGCACAACTTGTCCGGCGATTTAAACACCTGCCACTGCTTAAAGCCGAAGAAATAAAAATTGTCTGATCTTATTTGTTAAGAAAATATAAATAATCGGCTTTATATTAAAATTTACCTACTTTTGTAACTTGTTATTAACTATAAGGAAAAATTCCATTATTACTATCATTTTACGATTAAAAATCAACACATAAAACATGAAAAAAATCATTCTTTTAGGGGCTTTGGCTCTTACATTATTTGCATTTTCTACGGAAAGTTTTGCACAAAAGAAAAACAAAAAAGATAAAAACGCGATTAGCTTTACCAGTAAAACCGATACCATAAGCTACCTTATTGGCAGCGACATTGGAAAAAGTTTCAGTAAAAATTCCATCGAAGTAACACCTAAAATTTTCCTCCAGGGACTGCTCGACGGATTATCGGGAAACGATTCTTTGTATTTCTCCCAGACGGCTTCGGACAGTCTGATGAAAGCTTTTCAACAAGATTTGATGAAAAAACAGGAAGAAAAGAATAAACTCATAGCCGACGAAAATAAAAAAGCAGGTTCTGCATTTTTGGCCGAAAACGCTAAAAAAGAAGGTGTTACAACACTTCCCAGCGGATTACAGTATAAAGTTATTAAAGAAGGTACCGGCGATAATCCCAAACCTACCGATAAAGTTACGGTTCATTACAAAGGCACTTTGATTGACGGTAAGGTTTTTGATTCCTCCATCGACAGAGGACAACCTGCTTCTTTCCAACTCAACCGCGTAATTAAAGGCTGGACCGAAGGACTTCAGCTGATGAAACCCGGTGGAAAAGCCATTTTATACATTCCTTCTGAATTGGGCTATGGCGACCGCACCACTCCGACTATTCCTGGCGGTTCTACATTAATTTTTGAAGTTGAACTGATTTCGATTGCACCTCCACCACCTCCTGCCCCAGAAAAAACTCAGGTTACTCCCGAAAAACCTCAGACGACTACTCCTATTGAAATAGCTCCGGCAAAGGAACCAACAAAAACTCCGGCAAAAACCAAAACAATCAAACCCAAAAAATAATTTGATATACAAAAAAAGCCCGTCCAAATTGAACGGGCTTTTTTTACGTCAACGCTTTTCTAATCCAGCAATTCCGATAATTTCTTTTCCAGGCTTTCGCCACGCAAACCCTTGGCAATAATCTTACCCTCTTTATCAATCAAAACGGTAAAAGGAATACTTGTTACATGATATTTTAATGCCGCTTCCGACTTCCAATACAATAAATCACTAACCTGAGTCCACGTTAATTTATCGTCATTAATCGCTTTTAGCCAGCTTTCCTTCGTTTTATCCAACGACACACTGAAGATTTCAAACCCTTTTGAATGGTATTTATTGAACATTTTAACCACGTTAGGATTTTCCTGGCGGCAGGGACTGCACCATGAAGCCCAAAAATCAATCAGCACAATATTGCCCCGCAGAGACGAAAGTTTTTTTAATGTCCCTTGTTGATCGGGTAGTATAATTTCAGGAGCTATGCTGCCGGGCGATAGAAATTTAGAATCCTCAACTTTAGCATGAAAATCATGTACAATCAAATTATCAGGACATTGCTTCATTAAAGCGCTATCTACCATCATATAAATGCCGGCATATTTATTAATATCCAGCTTGTCAATAAAAAACAACCAACTCAATGAGTTTGGTGTCGCAGTCATCATCTCAGCTAAAATATTTTTTTGTTGATTATCTATTTTTTCAAATCTTTCCTTGAGCATTGGAACTACAGCATCCAAAGTACCAGATTCTCTGGCCGACAAGTAGATATTATTGAGGCTATCGAGCTGACCGTTAAATTGGGACAGGATTCCAACCGTTTTATACATCAATTCCGTTTGCCATGAACCTGAAATTTTTACATTATTACTCAACTTCAATGCATTTGCTTCAATTTGTACTTTTTCTTTAGGTTGTAAAATAAGTATCAGATAATTTTCTTTATCCAGCCGGAGTTTAAAAAAACCGGTTTCCTTCAGCGAAGTTTTGATTGAAAACTTACCGTTAGGCGTAATTTTAGCCGAATCAATTATTTCGGCTGTTGTGGTAAGCGCCTCAAGATAAATCATACGTTGATTCGTTTCGCCCGTTAATTTCCCATCAATTAATATATTGGTATTTTTTTTCTCCTGCGAATATGCCTGATTTACGATTAGTAAAAGCAGGAGTGTCAGAATTTTTACGGAAGTTCGAATCATGGATAGAATATTTAATTTCAGCAAAATTACTATTTATACCGAAAAGTAAAAATCAATAGCCGATTATTTGTTTCCGGTTGAATGGTTGCAATTTATAATTGTTGATAAATTTTTTTCGGAATTTTTCGTGAAGCGAAGCTTCTATTTTTTACTTTTGGCAATATGGATGAAAAAAACAATACAGCCATCTCCTCCAACCAATTTCCGGAGACTTCTCGGAAAAGAAGTAAAAAACCAGTTGTAAATCAGGAGATTTATGAACATGGTAAAATTCCACCCCAGGCCGTTGACCTCGAAGAAGCCGTGCTTGGTGCAATGATGCTCGAAAAAGATGCTTTATCAACAGTGATTGATGTATTAAAAGCTGAAGTCTTTTACAAAAAGGCTAACCAGATTATTTTTTCTGCAATAAAGCGATTGTTCGGACAAGCTCAGCCTGTTGATATTCTAACAGTTACTAATAATTTGAAAGTGAACGGAGAACTGGACGACGTCGGCGGTCCCTTTTATGTGGCTCAGCTCACAAGCCGCATTGCTTCCGCCGCTAATGTTGAATATCATGCTCATATCATCCTTCAAAAATATATTCAGCGTGAATTAATCAGAATTTCATCCGATACCATACGCGATGCTTTCAACGACACTACAGATGTCTTTGATTTACTTGATAGTGCCGAAAAAAACCTTTTTGCAGTAAGCGAAAATAACTTACGCCGCAGCTACGAGGACATGCAGTCGCTGGTTAAAGAAGCCATCAAAAAGATAGAAGCAGCTAAAAATCAGGAAGGACATTTTAGCGGTGTTGCCTCCGGATATACTGAATTAGACAGGGTTACCGCCGGCTGGCAAAAATCTGATCTTATCGTTATTGCAGCCAGGCCAGGTATGGGAAAAACGGCTTTTGTACTTTCGATGGCTCGAAATGTGGCTATCGATTTAAAAAAACCAATCGCCTTCTTTTCGCTTGAAATGTCGTCTATTCAACTTGTTACACGTTTGATCGCCAGCGAGACTCATCTTCCTGCTGAAAAGCTCCGCAAAGGAAATCTTGAAAGTTACGAATGGGAGCAGCTTAATGCAAAAATCAGCAATCTGATTGAAGCTCCATTATATATTGATGATACGCCTGCGCTCTCCATTTTTGAATTACGAGCCAAATGCCGCAGGCTAAAGGCACAACACGACATCCAACTGGTTGTGATTGACTATCTGCAACTGATGTCGGCAAGCACCGATGGGCGAACAAACAGGGAACAGGAAATAAGTACCATTTCCCGTTCGTTGAAAGCTCTTGCCAAAGAACTGAACATTCCAATCATCGCTTTGTCCCAGTTAAGCCGTGAAGTTGAAAAACGAGGTCCTTCCCGTCGTCCCATTTTATCCGACTTACGTGAATCCGGCGCTATCGAGCAGGATGCTGATATGGTTATCTTTATCTATCGTGCTGAATATTATAAAATTGACACCGACGAGGATGGAAATTCCACCGCCGGAATGGCTGAAATCATCGTGGCTAAGCACCGTAATGGTCCGTTAAAAGATATTAAGCTACGCTTTGTATCACAATTTGCCCGTTTTGAGGATTTGGAACCTTCCGGAGGCGATTATGCCACCGCCCTTGAACCGAATCAGCAATTTGAAAATGGTTCAAATAGTTACACCGTCCCGTCAAAAATGAATGAAATGGATGAAGACCCATTTTAGCCGGTTATTGATACATTACTAAAAATTTCTCGATTAAAATGAAACGCATCTGCCTGATTATTATTCTCACAACCTTAAGCTTCCAGCTCTGGGCTGCTTATTTGCTTATCCCTATGGATGAAACGCAAAAAAATCATCTGAAAGCCTATGGCATTGCCTACTGGTCGTTGCAGCACGAGGTGGAAGTTAGCTGGCTGCTCAATTACCGTGGCGGAAGTTTCATGTGCAAATATGCTAAAGAAATTGAAAACGAATGTGTTATCAGAGGCGTGAGCTATCAGGTGATTGCCGATGTGCAATCTACGGCCATTCTACAGGAAATAGCCGATCCTCAGGCAAATATGGATGAAGTGAAACTTCAGAAAGCTCCCAAAATTGCCGTTTATTCTCCCAAATATAACCGTCCGTGGGACGATGCGGTAACCCTTGCCCTGACTTACGCCGAAATACCCTATGATGTGGTTTATGATGAGGAAGTTATCTCAGGAATATTGCCCATGTACGATTGGCTGCATTTGCATCACGAAGATTTTACGGGCCAATTCGGAAAATTTTGGGTTGCCTATAAAAATGCCGCCTGGTATCAGGAAGATGTAAAAAATTCGGAAGATATTGCCCGTAAACTGGGCTTTAATAAAGTATCCCAATGCAAATTAGCTGTGGCCAAAAAAATCCGTGATTTTGTTGCCGGTGGCGGATATTTATTTTCGATGTGTTCGGCTCCCGACAGTTATGACGTAGCCTTGGCTGCCGACAATGTTGACATTTGTGATGTGATGTTCGATGGCGATCCGCCGGATCCCGACGCCCAGTCAAAGCTTAATTTCGATAATTGCTTTGCATTCACCAATTTTAAGCTGATCACCAATCCTTACGTTTACGAAATTTCCACCATCGACGTAACCGATACGCGAAAAGTATCCAAAAACGAGGATTTCTTTTCCCTGTTTGATTTTTCAGCCAAATGGGATCCTGTTCCTACCATGCTTTGCCAGGATCACGAACGCATTCTCAAGGGATTTATGGGGCAAACCACAGCATTCAACAAAGACTGCATCAAGCCCAATGTTTTGATCATGGGCGAAAACAAAATGCTGAACGAAGCCCGCTATATCCATGGCGAATTTGGAAAAGGAACATGGACATTTTACGGAGGCCATGACCCTGAAGATTACCAGCACATGGTTGGCGATCCGCCAACCGACCTAAGCCTCCATCCCAACTCTCCAGGCTACCGGTTGATTTTGAATAATGTACTTTTCCCGGCTGCTAAAAAGAAAAAACAAAAAACATAGAGGTAAAACCATTTTTCGTAAATTTTGTTATACTATCCAAAATCAAAAAAAGATGACCGATACAAAAATTATTAATGTAACCGACGACGTAAAATGGATTGGGGTACTTGATCCCGATCTGAGAACTTTCGACATTGTAATGGAAACCAAGTATGGGACCACTTACAACTCCTATTTTATCAATGCTCATAAAAAAACGATTATCGAAACCACTAAAGAAAAATTTTGGGATACTTATCTTTCCAAGATTAAACAAGTAGTTAATCCTCAAGAAATTGAATATATTATTGTAGATCATACCGAACCCGACCATAGCGGAAATTTAAAAAATCTGCTAAAAATAGCTCCCAATGCAACCGTTGTCGGAAGTGGTAATGCCATTCGTTATTTGAACGATCTGCTTGGTGAAGAATTCAGACATCTTATTGTAAAAGACGGTGATACTTTGAATCTGGGAAATAAAACGCTCCGTTTCATTTCCGCACCCAATCTGCACTGGCCCGACTCGATGTATACTTACCTTGAAGAAGATAAAGTATTGTTTACCTGCGACTCCTTCGGAGCTCATTTTTGCTGTGAAAAAATGCTCGACGAACAGTGCGGCAACTGGGACGATGCCTTTAAATATTACTTCGATGTTATTCTGAAACCTTACAGTAAATTCATGCTTAAGGCAATAGAAAAAATAAGGACTCTCGACATTGCGGCCATTTGCACGGGTCATGGCCCCATTTTGCAGAAAAGCTGGAAACGTTATGTCAGCTTATCAGAAGAATATGCCGGACAAGCGGTCGGATTACCCGGAAAAAACCGTGTTTTCATTCCCTATGTTTCCGCTTATCAAAACACGGCTCTTTTGGCCCAAAAAATAGCAGAGGGCATACAAAGCGTCGGCAATATCGAAACCGACCTTTGCGATATTGAAAAAATGAACCTCGGTGAAATTGATCAGAAAATAGCTTTGGCCAATGCCATCATCATCGGTTCGCCGACCATTAACCAAAACATTCTTTTACAGATATATAACATTTTTGCTCTGATTAACCCTTTGAGAGACAAAGGGAAATTGGCTGGAGCCTTTGGATCCTATGGCTGGAGCGGCGAAGGCCAAAAAATTATTGAAACCAATCTTTCCAATTTAAAACTTACCTTTTTCGGCGAAAGTGTTTTTATCAAATTTACTCCTCATATTCAGGAGTTTGAACTTTGCTTCGAATATGGGAAAAAATTTGGAAAAAAATTAGTAACAATGGAATAAATTCATGGTTTTTGCGTTTATTGCTTGATATGCCAAAATATTTGAATCTTAAAACATTATTAAATTACAGACTGCTGTTTTCTGTAATGGCAGTCTTTTTATTATTTTCAGCCTGTAGTCCCGAACGCAAGCTTGCCACATCATACGCAAAAAGCAAACATGACATTGCCCTGCTTATTCTTCCAACCGATATGGTATATAAGGATAACTTGAATAAAGAAGGAATATCCAATACCAATCCTTCGACTATTGATTCTTTATTGTTTGCAAACAGCAAATTTCTAAAACGCGTTTCCGATTCCATTTTTTTAGAGACTTACATAAACAGTCTTTCCGATGAGTTAAAAATTTATGGATATAAAATTTATTTTGATGCTGATTCGGATGATTTTCTGACCAATAATACTTCAGGATATATTATTGATATTGCTCAGTTGCAACTGGAAGAATACCTGAAACCCGTTTATGATGAAGTAGCCTATCATGATTCAATGATTTATCAGGATTTTTGGCTTAATGCGCTGAATCTTAATAGCTGGTATGAAATTTCGGGTATGAACGATTCTCAAAAAACAAAAAAAATGTTGTACGCCAGCGAAACGGCTGCCGACTATTTTAATGGAAAATTTAAGTTCAATCTTCTTACAGAAGAAGTTACATACCAATATATCATTGATACTATTGGACTTAACGATGTTTATGAGTTGGCGGCTTTTGCCGGCAAAAAATACGCATCCTATATTTTCGATTATATTATGAATTTGGAAATCCGCAAACAATTGCCCGCTTCCTCTCAACCTTATAAATACATGCATTTTGATCGCGAAAGCGGAAGGATAGAACCCGCTTACGACTACCGTTTTACTCCATTATACAACTGATTTATAGTAATCTGCTCCTCGAATAGGGAGTAACCGTCTGATCAGAAAAATCCTTTTTAAGAAATTTGTAATACCCGGCTATGGCAATCATGGCGGCATTGTCCGTGCTGTAAACAAACCGTGGAATAAAAATCTTCCAGCCCAGCTTTTGGCTGGCTTCCCTCATGGCATCATGCAGCGCCGAATTTGCCGAAACACCTCCGGCTATGGCAATCCGGTTAATACCCGTTTGCAACGAAGCTTTTTGAAGTTTCTCCATCAAAACATCTACGATGGTTTTCTGGATGGACGCGCATAAATCGTTTCGATTCTCAAGAATAAAATCAGGATTTTCTTTTAGCCTGTCTCTTAAAAAATAAAGAAATGAAGTTTTTAAGCCGCTAAAACTGTAATCCAATCCGGGAATGTTGGGTTTGGAAAATTCAAAAGCCTCAGGATTCCCTTCTTTTGCAAACTGGTCAATCAAAGGACCACCAGGATAACCCAGATCCATGATTTTTGAAGCTTTGTCAAAGGCTTCTCCGGCAGCATCATCAATGGTTCGGCCAAGAATTTCCATTTGAAAATAATCCTTAACCAACACAATTTGAGTATGTCCTCCCGAAACGGTGAGGCATAGAAACGGAAACTCGGGTACCGGCTGAGGATTTTCCTTTTCCTGTATAAAATGGGCTAAAATATGAGCCTGCAAATGGTCAACTTCGATGATGGGTATCCCAAGGCCTAAAGCAAACGATTTTGCAAACGAAACGCCCACAAGCAATGAGCCTAACAGTCCGGGACCGCGGGTAAATGCCACCGCATCAATTTGTTTTTTTTCAATTTCTGCTTTTTTTAGCGTACTTTCGATGACTGGAATAATATTTTGCTGATGTGCTCTGGAAGCCAGCTCAGGAACTACACCACCATACTGACGATGGACATCCTGATTGGCAATAACATTGGCAAGAATGACGTTGTCTTTAAGTATGGCTGCCGAAGTATCGTCACACGATGATTCAATTCCTAAAATATAGACACTCATTAATTTTATTTTATACTATTTTTGTAGTAAAATTTAAAAGGCAAAAGTATCAAAAAAAAGCTTCTTAAAATATTGTCGTATACCCTGCTCGGAATTCTCGGATTTCTGATAGCTGTTTTTTTGCTGATACGAACGCCACGGATTCAAACCTGGTTAGCCAATAAAGCAGCCAATTATCTGTCGGAACAGCTGCACACGGATGTAAAAATTGGCAAACTAAAAATTACGTGGTTTCTCAATATTTCAATCACCGATGTATTAATTAATGATTTACATCATCAGACGTTGTTTTCTGCCAGGAATCTGGTTGCCGATATCGGTAAAATTAGCCGGAGCGAACATAAGTTAGATATTGACAAACTGATATTTGACGATGCAAATATTCAGATAAGGTATTACAAAGGTGAAGAAGATTTAAATATACAATTTCTGATCGACTATTTTTCGCCTGCCTCAAAAACAAAACCTTCAAAGCCATCAGCACCTTCGCCCGGATGGAAAGTTACGTGTTCGGCTTTAGACATTTCAAATACTCATTTTTTATACCAAAATCAGAGTAATGCTTTTACATCCAGAGGGATGGATTATAATAACATTGATGTTTCCAACATTAATCTTTCTGCCAATAAATTGCGGGTCTTGGGCGATACCATATTTGGTAACATACTAAATTTAAATGCACGGGAACGTTGCGGGCTTGTGCTGAAAAAACTCCAGGGAAAAGCAAAAGTAAGCCCTGTAGAACTTAATGTTGAAAATTTGATCGTTCAGACCAATAAATCAGATTTGCTGGTTGACCTTCATTTTAAATACCCAAACTGGAATGCGTACAATTATTTTCTTGATAGTGTACGAATTGAATCCGAAATTTTTCCTTCTGATCTCGATCTTAACGATATTTCCTTTTTTGCTCCCGAAATGCAGGGAATGGACGACCAAATTATGCTGTCGGGACTGGTTCAGGGATCTGTAAGCAATTTGAAAGTCAAAAATTTCAGATCAAACTTTGGAGAAACAACCCACTTTAATGGCAATTTTTCATTAAACGGTTTGCCAACACTCGAAAATACATTTATCAATCTCAATATAAATGAATTATATTCTAGTATTCAGGATTTACAAAGCTTTAAATTACCAGGACAAAACAATCGCCTCAAAATTCCATCACAGTTAATCGAGCTTGGAAATGTAAACATTGCCGGAATTTTTACCGGTTTTTATAATGATTTCGTTTCCTATGCCAGTTTCAAATCGGACATGGGTAATTTTTCGACAGATATTTCATTGAAAAACAATAAAAAAACGAAAAATATTGATTATCAGGGAAACTTTAAAGCACAGAATTTTAAATTAGGAACTTTGCTTGCCGACAAAAAATACTTCGGAAAGCTAAATGCCAACCTGGAGGTTTCGGGCAGTGGATATAAATTTGACAACCTTGATATTCAATTGAATGGAAAGATTGATTCCCTTAATTTTAAAGGTTTAAACTATAACAATCTCGAAATAAAAGGAACTCTCCTGAAAAAGAAGTTTAACGGGATGCTCACCATCAACGATAAAAATATTTGTCTTAATTTTATTGGGTTAGCCGATTTCAGCAACGAACTACCTGTATTTAACTTTACGTCTACCATTGAAAATGCACGACTTACCCAGCTACGTTTAACCAAACGAGATTCGCTTTCGGAACTGAGCACAACGCTTCGTTGTGATTTTACAGGTAGTACCATTGATAACATCCAGGGATCATTAAAAATTGAAAATACATCCTATTCCGAAAATCATAGCACCTATTATTTAAAAAACTTCAGCCTCGATATCCAGAACGATCAAACGAATACTAAAAACCTGACCATTTTATCCGATTACGTTGATGCAAAGGTTACCGGAAAATTTACATTTTTAAACTTTTACCATTCGTTTAATAAATTGCTGAATCATTACCTTCCGTCCGTTGTTTTCCGTTCCGATACCATTACCGGACAAGGTTCTGAACAAAATTTTGCATGCACACTCAACCTTAAAAATACCGATGCATTATGCAATCTGTTTGTTCCCGGACTTTTCATTGCTCCCAATACCCATTTTAGCGGCAACTATCAGTCGGGCGATGAAATGGCAAGCATTACAGGTAGTTCAGATATGATTGTTTATAAAGGTATTAAGCTAAAAAACTGGACGCTCGAAGGAATGAGCCTGAACAAAGAATTTATTCTCCATACGGGTTGTAAATATTTAGTTCTCAAAGAAAAAACCGAGAATGATTCGGTGAGTATCGGGCTGGACAGCCTGTATTTGAATACGCAAATGTATGGCGACAGCCTTAAATATAATTTAGTTTGGAATGATTTCGGCAAACACGTTCATAACAAAGGCGATATTCATGGACATTTCGATTTTTCCGGCAGTCCAAAAATTACGATGAAAGTAACGGATGCCAAAATGCTTGTCAACGATTCCCTGTGGACCATTTCGCGCAGCAATCAAACAACATTCGACACCAGTGCCATTTCTATTCACAACCTTGCCTTTGAAGGCAACGGACAAAAAATTGAAGCGGATGGTATCATTTCCCACGATCCGCTTGATAAACTTAATATTCTGATTAATAATTACGACATCAACCATTTCGATTTTTTGTTATCGAAAAACGGTTTGGATTTTAACGGAATTATCAGCGGAAACATCAGCATTTTTGGCTTATATCAATCCCCGAATTTCATTTCCAATCTCAAAATTTCCGGTTTTGAATTTAATAACGAAAAAATGGGTGATTTGATAGCAAGCACCACCTGGGACTACGACCGGAAAGCCCTGGCCGTGGATGCAAACATTATTTATTCAGGGACATCCGGCACAAATCAACCATTTTCGTGCAAAGGATATTATTATCCAGACAATAAAAAAGAAAATTTTGACTTTGCCATCAACCTTCAGAATATGAAGTTGCAAACGTTATCACCATTTGTAAAAAATATATTTTCGGATATTCACGGATATGCCAGTGGAAATCTTTCGCTTAAAGGAACCACGGCCCAGCCTGAACTTTTGGGAAAGCTTCAATTGATGCGAACCGAATTTAAAGTCGATTATACCAATGTCAGCTATTCCTTTGCACACGAGGTTTTCTTTGAAAAAAATCTCATCCGGTTCGATAATTTAGTGGTTACGGACGCCAATGGCAACAAAGGTTTGTGCAATGGGAAAATTCGCCATACGTATTTTAACGACTTTCAGTTCGACATCAATATCATGGCAAATAAGCTGTCCGGATTGGGCACCGATTATACACAAAACAATATTTTTTACGGCAACGCCCTGGTAAGCGGCATGGTATCAATTACCGGTCCGCCCGATAATTTGCAAATGAACCTGGACGTATCCACCGAAAAAGGAACCGATTTCTATTTGCCTTTAAATATTTCTGCCGATTTATCGAGTAACGACTATATCAAATTCGTCAACACATCCAACATGGTTGTCAACAAAGAATCACCATACAAAGTTGATTTATCTGATTTTAAACTCGATTTTAATTTAAATGTAACTCCCGAAGCCACCATACATCTTTCGTTACCCATGCAAATGGGAAAACTAAAATTTAACGGGAGCGGGCTTATCCGCATGGGCGTTAATACCCGCGGAGAATTTAATATGTTTGGCGAATATATCATAAACCAGGGAACGTTTTTGTTTACCTTGCAGAATATGATTAACAAACAGTTTAACATCTCCAAAGGCAGTACCATAAAATGGAACGGCAGCGCTGAAGATGCCGATATAGATTTAAGCGCCGTTTACACCATCAAAGCAAGCCTTAGCGGCTTACCTATTGATTCTTCATTAATTTCACAACGGGTTCCCGTAAATTGCGTTATTTCATTAAAAAATAAACTGACCAACCCGGAGATTGCCTTCAAAATTCGTTTGCCCAATGTGGATGAACAAATCAGCCAGCAGGTTTTTAGCGTTATCGACACCAACAACCAGGCTGAAATGAACAAACAGATGATTTCGTTATTGGTATTAAACAGTTTTAGTTATAGCAGTAAAAATACAAATCTTACCAACAGCGTCGGAGCATCGAGCTTTGAATTACTTTCCAACCAATTGAGCGGCTGGCTTTCACAAATCAACAAGGACTTTGATATTGGCGTGAATTACCGGCCTGGCGATAAAATATCCAACGAACAATTGGAAGTAGCTCTTTCGACCCAGTTGTTTAACAATCGCGTTCAGATAGACGGAAACTTTGGCGTAAAGGGCAATACAAGTTCTACCCAACAAGCGGCTTCCAATTCCGGAAATAATATTGTTGGCGATGTTAACATTGACTGGAAGATCACAAAAGACGGACAATTCCACGTAAAAGCGTATAATAAATCGAATACGCTTGATATTATAAACGATAACTCACCCTATACCCAGGGTGTTGGAGTATTTTACCGTAAAGATTTTGACCATTTCGGAGATTTATTCCGCCGTAAAAAGAAACAATCCCGAGTACCCGGGACTAAAAAACAAACCATAAACAAACCTGTAATTAACTAATTATTTTAAAAAGTTGTATGCTATGAAAAAAATTTACCTCCTTTTCAGCTTCTTTTTCCTGTTTTCCGGAATATCTTTTTCGCAGATTGTCATCACAAAAAATGACATGCCTGTTGCCGGAGATACCCTGCGAACCAGCATAACCTATACCATTACGAACGATTATACGCTGACGGGTCCCAATTATACCTGGGATTTTTCCAATTTGCAGCCCCTTAATCAAAAAATTGATTCTTTTGTCAGCAAATCGCAAACCCCTTTGTTGTACCAGATTTATTTCAGCAACGCCACCCTCGCATCTCCCCAGCCCGATATTAGTCTTATCCCTAATTTGCCCATTACCGATGTATTTGAATTTTACAAAAGTTCAACGGCTTCCTTTTCCGATTTAGGTTACGGAGTTACGGTAAGTGGTGCGCCCATCCCTTTAAAATACGATAATCCGGAAATTTATTATAAATTTCCGCTAACCTACGGTAATCCTATGGACTCCTCTCTTTCTTCTTTTTCTTTCGGAGTGCCCGATCTCGGATATATTTCCACCGTTCGCAAACGCATCAACGTAGTGGATGGCTGGGGCACGCTGACTACGCCTTTCGGAACATTCCAAACCCTGCGCGTGAAATCGGAAGTGTTCTCACACGACAGCATTTATGTAGATTCACTGAACTATGGAACAGCCATCGACAGACATATTACCGAATATAAATGGCTTGGCACCAATCAACGGATACCGCTTTTGCAAATCAACAGCGAGGGACTGATAACAACGGTAACCTACAGGGATTTACCAAGAAACTCAAACCCATCGGGATATACTGTCAGTGGCACTGTTACTTACGCCAATACTGCCGGTTCGCCCATGAGCAATGTGGAACTATCGCTTAAAAACAGCGGAGGAAATGTCGTGGCAACAACGACTACCGATAATTCGGGAAATTATTCTTTTGAAGGAATAACAGACGGGGATTACACAATAGCGCCTGCAACAAGCAAGCCCTGGGGCGGAGTAAGCGCCACCGATGTGCTTTTATATAAAAAACACATTGCCAATGTCACTCAGCTTACCGGGATATTTCTGGCTTCGGGCGATGTGAACGCTTCCGGCAACTTGTCGGCTTCCGATTTGCTTTTAATCAAAAAACGTATCGGAGCCGTCATCACTTCCTTCCCTACCGGAGACTGGCTCTTCGACAATGTTCCGTTTACAGTCGGCGGAAGCAATGTCAGCCAGAATTTCCACGCTTTGGTTTATGGTGATGCCAATGCCTCCTATGTTCCGGCATTCAGAAAGTAGTTTTGAATCTAATAGCTAATTACGTTTAGCCCTGGATAGTAATTGTCAATTTTTAAGTCTTTCAAATGCCTTTCGTCGTTTACAAATCATCGGCCGGTTCGGGAAAAACATTTACCCTGGTAAAGGAATACCTGAAAATGGTGCTGAAAAAACCCGGAGAATTCCGGCATATCCTGGCAATTACCTTTACCAATAAGGCTGCCAACGAAATGAAAGAAAGAATACTTGACAATTTAAAACAACTGTCTGTATTAGAAAACGGTGTTCCTTCCCAGGCAATTATTCATTTATTGCCCGATTTAAAACAAGTTATCGGCCTGGACGATGCCGGAATCAGTCAGCGGGCTGCCGAAACACTCAAATTGATTTTGCACAATTATTCCGATTTTGCCATCACCACCATTGATAGCTTTGTCCACCGCATCATCCGGACTTTTGCCCACGATCTTCATCTGCCGGTAAACTTTGAGGTGGAATTAGATATGGATAAACTCATCGCTCAATCCGTTGACTTGCTGATAAGCAGGGTTGGAAGCAACGAACAGCTTACCAAAATCCTCGTCCGCTTTCTGGAAACCAAGACGGAAAATGAAAAAAGCTGGCATATTGAAAAGGATCTGCAGGAGTTTGCCAAATCGCTGATGAATGAAGACGGAATTGTTTTTATCGAAAAACTCCGGGATCTCTCGCTCGACGATTTTATGGAAATCAACAACCGTGTAAATGCGCTTATCGCCCAATTTGAAAACACCGTGCATAAAATTGGTACCGAAGCTTTTCAATTGATTCAAAATCAAAATATTTCTATAAATTCGTTCTTCCACGGTTCCAGCGGAATAGGCAAATATTTTGAAAACATCAGCAAACGAAATTTTGATAAGCTTTTGCCCAATTCCTATGTCGTAAGCACCATCAACGACGATAAATGGTACGCCGCCAAGCCGGATTTAGCCGATAAAATGGCTATTGATTCTATTAAACCTCAGCTTGCCACTTTTTTTCAGCAAATAGAAGACTTTAAAAAAGATCATTACGACGAATACCTTTTGTTGAAGTTGCTCACCAAAAACATCTACCCTATCGCCGTTTTAAATGAGCTTGACAAAGAATTGAATGAAATAAAAACCCGCAATAACATTCTCCCGATTTCGGAGTTCAATAAACGGATAGCCGAAATCGTACTGAACGAACCGGTGCCATTTATTTACGAACGTCTCGGCGAAAAATACCATCATTTTCTGATTGATGAATTTCAGGATACTTCCGTGCTGCAATGGCAGAATCTGTTGCCGTTAATCACCAATTCGTTATCCTACAATCGTTTTAACATGATAGTGGGCGATGGCAAACAGGCCATTTACCGTTTTCGCAGCGGCGAAGTGGAGCAGTTTGCCCAGTTGCCCTATATTTATAAAAATAACGGCAATCCGGTAAACCTGGAACGCGAGCTGAGCTTAGTGCGAAACTACAAAGCGGAAAACTTAGGCAAGAACTTCCGTTCCAAAGCCGAAATTATAACGTTTAACAACGAGTTCTTCCGTTGCATCTCGTCCAACCTGCCTCCGGATTATCAATCCATTTACAAAGGATTGGAACAGGAATACAATCCGGAAAATACCGGAGGATTGGTCAGTATTGAATTTTTGGATAAAAAAAATTCTGAATCCTCGTTTGATGAACAGAACTTCAGCAAGATAAATCAAATTATTGCCCAAGCTGTTAACGACGGTTTTGAGTGGAAAGATATGGCTATCTTGTGCCGGAGCAACGCCAAGGCAAGCAACATCGCCCAATACCTGATTGAACAGGGCATTGACATCATTTCATCCCAGTCGTTGCTGCTTGCCGGTTCACAGGAAGTCAACTTTATAATTTCCTGCCTTCAGTACCTGAACAACCCCGCCGACGCCATTTCGCAATGGGCCATGAAACAATACTTAGTCAGTACGGGCAAGATTCCTGCCGAAGCAATAGACAAGCCTTTAAAAACCTTAGCTTTTGATTTTCATGTATCCGCACTGATCAAACTTCCGCTCTACGACCTCTGCGAAAAAATTATCAGGATATTTAAACTTAACGATAACGTTAATCCACACATCCAGTTTTTCCTCGATGCCGTGCTGGAATTCTCGATGGCAAACCGGCAAAATCTCAGCGATTTTCTTTCATGGTGGGACGAAAAGAAAGATAAAAAATCCATCATCGTCCCCGAAGGAATCAATGCCGTCAGAATTATGACCATACACAAAGCCAAGGGACTTGAATTCCCGGTGGTCATTTATCCTTACGCCGACGAAAAAGTCAGCCTGACGAAAAAATCGCAATGGGTTGACTTTGATAATCCCAATATCTCCATGCTCAGGGCGGCTCTTCTGCCGGTTACCAAAGACCTTGCGGCTACCACGTTGGCTCATTTGTATGAAGAAGAAAAAGGAAAATCGCTGCTCGACCTGATCAACATTTTGTATGTTGTCCTCACCCGCGCTTCCAACCGCTTGTATGTTTTAACATCGCTTCCGGCAAACGAGGCAAAAGAAATAAATTCTATTCCCCTGTTTTTCCAGCAATTTCTGAAATCTTCAGGAGTTTGGTCCGATGATAAATTGGTCTATACCTTTGGTGAAGCCGTTGCTTTTCTTTCCGGAAAAAGAAGTTCAGTATCGGGCAATTACCGTTTGACCTCTTTCATTTCCAACGAATGGCATTCCAAAGTGCTGATAAGTCAACTGGCAGCTGAAGCCTGGGATGTGGAAAATCCCGATAAAAACCGCGAATGGGGCATTCTGCTCCACGCCTGTCTGGCTAAAATAAAAACGGCGGATGACATTGACAATGTACTCAATGATTATTATTTACAGGGTATTTTAGATGATAACGAACGTTCACGGCTTAACGAAAATATTCGGCAGGTGATAACTCATCCTCTGCTTGCCGGCTATTTTACTCAGGAAGTTACAGTTAAAACCGAAGCGGATATACTTGACGTAAACGGAATGCTTTATCGTCCCGACCGGTTAATTTTAAACGGCAACAAAGCCGTAATCATTGATTATAAAACGGGTAAACCCGCTGAGAAACACCGCAAACAACTCCGAAACTATTCCTGCCTGTTGTCGGATTTAGGTTATCCCGCTCCAAAAATGCTTCTTGTATATTTGGATAAGACCATCGCCATAGATGAATTTGAATAGAATTCTATTAATTTTGCCGCCAAATTTGAAAAGATAATGTCAAAATACGGAAAATGGATAGGCGGAGGTTTAGGATGGGTGCTCGGTGGCCCCATCGGAGCGCTTCTTGGTTTTGCCTTTGGTTCGATGTTCGATGGGATGCAAAGCGGAAAATACGAATATAAGGAACGGCTCGGCGGTTTTGCCGACGGTCAGCAAACCCAAACCGGGGACTTCAACGTCAGCTTACTGATCCTTTCGGCTGCCGTGATGAGAGCCGACGGCAAGGTGGTGAAAGCAGAACTTGATTATGTAAAACGCTTTCTTATCCAACAGTTCGGCCTCGATGAAGCGGAAAGGCAATTACTGATCCTGCGCGAGATACTCAAACAGCAGATCAACCTCTATGAAGTCTGTTCGCAGATAAAACAATACATGGAATATCCGTCGCGGCTGCAACTGCTCCATTATCTCTTTGGAATTTCGTCAGCCGACGGCCAGTTTCATCCCAGCGAAACCGATACCATACAGCAGATTTCCAACTATCTTGGCATCTCTGCCACCGACTTTGCCTCCATCAAAGCCATGTTTTTTAAAGATAACGGAAGCGCCTATAAAATTCTTGAAGTATCTCCGGATGCTTCCGACGAAGAAGTTAAATCGGCTTACCGCAGAATGGCCCAGCATTATCATCCCGATAAGGTTAGCCATCTGGGCGAAGATATCCAGAAAGCGGCTCAGGAAAAATTCCAGAAACTCAATAATGCGTATTCTGAGATTAAAAAACAACGGGGAATGAACTAATCAATTACGAATTGCAAATTACGAATTACGAATTACGATGTACGATTTAAAAGATATTCCATGTTTAAAAGTATAAACCAAAGAGATACCACGATTTGCAAAAAAACAATAAAAGATGAAGTAGTCCCAGAAACATGGAATGTCTAACAACTAACAACTATCAACTATCAACTATCAACTGCCAACCATCAACTATACAAAACAGTTTGAAACAATATAAATCTTGTTACCTTTGCCATTAAACATTTAAAATCTCATTATAATGATTACCAATAATTTCATATCCCGTCATAACGGGCCTCGCGCATCCGAAGTGGATTCCATGCTTAAAAAAATCGGAGTTTCTTCGCTTGATGAACTGATTAACGAAACCGTTCCGGATTCCATCCGCCTGAAAAAGCCTCTGGATCTGCCTTCCGGGATCAACGAATACGAATACCTGAATCTTATCAAAAAAATAGGTTCCAAAAACAAACTCTTTAAAACATTTATCGGACTGGGATATTACAATACAATCACACCTGGCGTTATCTTAAGAAATATCCTTGAAAATCCGGGCTGGTACACTTCGTACACTCCCTACCAGGCTGAAATTTCGCAGGGACGCCTCGAAGCTTTGCTCAATTTCCAGACCATGATCTGCGACCTGACCGGCATGCCGCTGACAAATGCATCCCTGCTCGACGAAGGCACCTCGGCAGCCGAAGCCATGATTATGTTGTTTAACTCACGCAACCGCGACACCATAAAACGCGGAGCCAATCGCTTCTTTGTTTCCAACGATGTGTTTCCACAAACCATTGATATACTCAAAACACGTTCGTTCCCTCTGGGAATCGAATTAGTCTTTGGCAACAACGAAGAGTTCACTTTTGGTGAGCAATTTTTCGGAGCCATCATCCAGTATCCTACCCAGAAAGGTAACGTTTTGGATTATGGAAATTTCGTTGCCAAAGCCCATGAAAAAGGCATCACCGTAGCTGTTGCCGCCGATTTGCTGAGCCTTGCTTTGCTGACTCCTCCGGGAGAATGGGGCGCCGACGTAGTTGTCGGTTCCACCCAGCGTTTTGGCGTTCCTATGGGATTCGGCGGACCTCATGCCGGCTATTTTGCCACTACCGAAGCCTTCAAACGCACCATGCCCGGACGTATCATCGGCGTTTCGGTGGATGCCCAGGGAAATCCTGCCCTGCGTCTTGCCCTGCAAACCCGCGAACAACACATCAAACGCGACAAAGCAACTTCCAACATCTGCACCGCCCAGGCACTTTTAGCCACCATGGCCGGAATGTATGCCGTTTATCACGGACAGGAAGGAATCAAAAAAATAGCCCGCCATATCAACATCCTCACCGGCGTGCTTTCGCAGGAAGTGAAGAAATACGGCTACTGCCAACTGAACGATCATTTCTTCGATACCCTCGAAATCCGTTTGCCGGAAAATGTAAAAATGGATGATATCCGCAAGATGGCTTTGGAAAACGAAATGAATTTCCGCTATATCGACGGAAAAACCATCGGCATCAGCATTGATGAAACCACGGCGCTGACCGACATCAACACCATCCTTTGCATCTTAGCCAAAGCAAATCATAAGGATTTTACTGCTTTTGTTTGCGACCCCGAAGAATGCGGAAAGATAAAAACCATACCCGGAACGCTGGAACGCCAAAGCGCTTTCCTTACCCATCCGGTGTTCAATACCTATCATTCGGAAACCGAAATGATGCGTTACATCAAGAAACTGGAAGAAAAAGACCTGGCACTTAACCGTTGCATGATTCCGTTAGGTTCGTGCACCATGAAGCTGAATGCCGCAGCATGGATGTTTTCGCTGAGTTTCCCCGAATTCGGAGCCATACATCCTTTTGTTCCCGACGATCAGGCTGCCGGTTATCATGAACTGATCAGCGACCTGAGCAGTAATTTATGCAAGATTACCGGTTTTGATGGCATCACGTTAATGCCCAATTCCGGAGCCGCCGGCGAATATACCGGACTGATGATCATACGCGCCTACCATCTTAGCCGCGGCGACAACAACCGTCATATCTGCCTTATTCCTGCCTCAGCACACGGCACCAATCCCGCCAGCGCCCATATGGCCGGCATGGAAGTAGTGGTTGTGAAATGCGACGACCATGGCAACATTGATATGGCCGATCTGAAAGAAAAAGCCGAACAATACAAAGATACTCTGGCTGCCGTGATGGTAACTTATCCTTCCACCCATGGTGTGTTTGAAGAAGCCATACTCGAACTGGTGAAGATCATTCATCAGAACGGCGGACAGGTTTATATGGACGGAGCTAATATGAATGCCCAGGTCGGACTGACCAACCCCGGAACCATAGGCGCCGACGTTTGCCATCTGAACCTCCACAAAACCTTCGGAATTCCTCACGGTGGTGGCGGTCCAGGAGTAGGTCCCGTAGCCGTAGCCAAACATTTGGTTAAATTCCTTCCTACCCACACCCAGGTGAAAACCGGCGGCAACGAAGGCATCACCGCCGTTTCGTCGTCTCCTTTCGGAAGCGCTTTGGTACTGCCTATTTCTTTCGGATACATCAAAATGCTGGGCCGCGACGGACTTACCGAAGCTACCCGCTATGCCATCCTGAATGCCAATTACCTGATGGCTTGCCTGAAGGATTATTATCCTATTCTGTATACCGGAAGCAAAGGCCATGTCGGACACGAAATGATACTCGACTGCAACGGTTTCCACCATACGGCAAACGTTCCGGTGATCGACATCGCCAAACGACTGATGGATTATGGTTTTCATGCTCCCACGGTAGCCTTCCCGGTTCACGGTACGCTGATGGTTGAACCAACCGAAAGCGAACCCTTAGCGGAACTCAACCGTTTTGTGGAAGCCATGATCGCCATCCGCAAAGAGATGGACGAAATAGCCGAAGGCAAAGCCGACAAGGATAACAACGTCATCAAAAATGCTCCGCATACCGCCCGTATGGTTACGGCCGACGAATGGAAATATCCTTACAGCCGCCAGCAAGCCGCCTATCCCGTAGCTTCGTTGTACAACGATAAATACTGGTGCCCGGTAACCAAGATTGACGATGCCTGGGGCGACCGTAATCTGATGTGCACCTGTGCTCCCATCGAAGATTATAAATAAAAAATCTGCTATTGTATAAACTTCCGCTGCCGCTTCGCTTCAAACACGAGGATGGCAGTGGAGGTGGATACATTGAGGGAATCTATGCGGCCAAGCATAGGTATTTTGATCTGTGCGGTGGCGCCATCCAGCCATTTACCGGTCAGCCCAAAGGCTTCGGTACCCATCACTAAAGCACAGGGAACCGTAAAATCGGTTTCGTGATAAAACTTCTGCGCAGTGAGCGCCGCAGCAAAGGTTTTAATTTTTTTTCTTTGGAAATAATCCAGCGCCTCGCCGGTAGTGCAGGTTACCACCTGGTTGGTAAACACGCAGCCGATGGAAGCCCGTATGGTGTTGGGATTATAAATATCGCACAGCGGATCGCAGATCACCACGGCATCCACCTTTGCCGCATCGGCCGTACGCAGGATAGCGCCTAAGTTGCCCGGCTTTTCCACCGCCTCCAGCACCACGATCAAAGGGTTATCGCTAAGTTGCAACTCATCCAGACGGCGGTAAAGCGGCGTAGCCAAGGCCAGCAACCCGTCGGAACCTTCGCGGTAGGCTATCTTCTCAAAGACTTCCGGACTTACTTCCGTAATCTTAGAACTACCGGCAATCGCCGTAAGGGCGGACAATTCTTCGCCATGGGCAATCTCCGGACATACATAAAGCATCTGAACCGCGAAGCCGGAAGTCATGGCAAGGTTAATTTCGCGGAAACCTTCGATCACCATAAGGTTTTGGTCGCGGCGCTCACGGCTTTTCTGCTGAAGCTTCAGGATATTCTTTATTCCCGGATTCTGTACACTGGTTATTTTTTCGGACATGGTTGCGATTTGTGCAAAAATAATAAATTCCCCGATGGCAGAAGCGATGAGTTTGGAGCGGGAAGTTTGGAGGAGGAGGAAAAAATATAAACAGTAAACTCCGTGGTTCTCCGTGATCCCGATAGTTATCGGGACTCAGTGGTTCTCTGTGTAATTTAAAATATTATAACACAGAGTTACACAGAGGAAACACAGAGTTGCACAGAGAAGGGTTCAACCATTCGCATTAATTTACTAATTTGAAAAGATGCTGATTTACTAAGGTGAGTTGTAATTTTTCAAGCAACTTAGACAACTGGAAGCATGGAGCAGTTCGCTTTGGGAAACAAAATGATAATCCGTAATCCGTTGCATTTGGATCATCCGTGTTCTGTCAGGCATGAATGGTACTCATTTTATTCCGGACATACCCTGATCAATCGCTTTAATCTGCCTCAATCGCTTCTGTCCTTTCAGCCAAGAGTTAAAAATCAGAAGCACATAGAATCCAATAGCTTCAAGATTTAATCAGCATTAAATTAATTCATTATTTTTCCAACCGTCCTTATTTTACCTTTAGCCGGATATCAACCAGCGTAAAAACATCCTGTAAAACAGTTGTCGCTTCTACCGGAAAATATATCCATTTGCCTTCGTGTATGCTTTCGGTATCGCGGACAAGCTGCAAAAGTTTATGTCCGGTTACTTGCGACAGTGCTGCTTCCACCTGGTTTTTGTTGAGGATAATCTGCACCATAAAACCTTCCTTTCCGGGATACAAGGCAATGATGGATTTTCCCGACTTGCTAAACCGCAGAGCCCAGCCGTAATTCACGCCGTAGAACTTATATTCACCTTTCATCTTCAGCTCTTCCGTAAGGTGGCCAGTCAACTCCATCCATGGACGGCGTGCCTCTCCCAGAATGTTCCCGATACCAGGATCATCCGGTTTGGCATTTTTATCTGTAAAATATCCTTTGCTCATTTTTTTAGTTTAATAATCTATGTAACAGAACCTATAAATTGTTGTATCATTGAATTTGAAAACATTAAGAATAGAACACGGATCATATCAATCCGCACAATCCGCACACTTCATATTTATCTGTTTTTTTCCGCGGAATCCGCGTCCTATTTTTTTTTGATATACGACATTTTATTTGTCCAATTACTTATTCATAACCCGATGACTTTATCTTTATCAGAAAAAGGATGATAAGAAAAATCATTCCTGCAAAAGCAGCCCACAAAATTGTATAATCCGTTTGCGATAACAACAAACCACCCAATGCGGTTCCTACGCCTCCGCCTCCGAAAAGTCCCAAACCTATCAGGGCGGAAGGCAACCCCTTGGCTTCCGACTTCACTTCAAAGGCACTGGTGGCCAAGGTTGACTGAATAAAGATATATCCTGCTCCCAGCAGAACCGTTATCAAACAATTTACCAGCCAAAAGTTAACAAACACAAGCAACAGGGCAGAAATTAATCCGAACATATACCCAAAAAGCAAAATTCGTTTTCTGCTTTCCTTTGCCGAAAGTTTCCCCACATACCATCCTGACAGCAGGCAGGCAAAGCCAAAAAGCATTACCGTTAATCCCACCTGAAAGTAGTTTAACCCTCCTTTATCATGAAAATAAGCGCCTAAATAACTATAAAGCCCCAGCAGCAAAAAGCCGGTTATAAATGCCATTGGAAAAATAAAGACTCCTTTTTTGCTTCCCAATGTGGCATTTATCTCCTTAAAAAAACTAAGCCGGTCCTTTTGTACAACCGTTTTGGGCAACCCACTCAGCAAAACAGCCGAACATGCGGCAAGTAAAGAAAATACGACAAAAATAGCCCGCCAGTCGAGGAACTTAGCCAAAAACCCACCGATGCCGACACTCAACCCCTGCCCAAGAAAAACAATCCCCATAAACCGGCCAACATACATCTGCCTTTTAGCAGGGAGAACGCTATCGCCAATCAAAGCTAAGGAAACCGCAATAATACCCGCAGCAAAGAAACCGGTAAGCGCCCGCCAGATACACAAGATATGGAAGGACGGAGAAAAGCTGCATCCGAGAGTCCCGACAGCCAAGGCTGCCACTATTATTCTAAGCACCTTCGATTTATCGTAACGGTCGCTTACAAAACCATACACCGGTTGCATCAATCCATAAGGAATCATATAGGCTGTAAGTATTATGCCGGCGGTTGGAACCGTAACATTAAAGCCTTTAGCCAAAGCTGGTAAAATGGGCGAAACAATCCAGTTGTCGGCAGCCGATACAAAACCGGCTAAGCCCAGAATATAAATCAGCTTCTTATTCACTCCTGTGTTTTCCATTCGAGTATCGTTAAACGGGGATAAAATCCCAGCCGTTCGTAAAAACCAAGCACGCTTTCATGGCCATAACTTACGGCAAGCCTTATGGGTTGGCAGTTTCTGCCGTTAAGCCATTCCACACTTTTCACCATCAGCGTTTTTCCTATTCCGCTTCCGCGAAAAGCGGGCCGGAGAAACAGGGAATCCACTTCGCCGGAACGGTCGCCTTTGACCGTAGAAACACAATAGCCCACCGCAACATTCTTTTCGTCGTAAACTACAAGCAGATGCACATCCTCTTCCGGGAGACCCTGCCAGCGGGCAGCCCGTGTTTCAAAACTCATGGCCAGGAAATGATCCTTAAAATAAACCGAATCATCAAAATGGATTTCATTCAGTTCCTCCCAAAGAGGCTTTATTGTTCCCAACTGCTTTTTAGTCAGCTGGCCATAAATTACTGTTTTCATTTGTCATTAATTTTATTTTTTATTGGTCAAATGGAATATCCATAAAATATCATTCTCGGTTGGTATGAGCATAGCCCTTATGGATATCATCGTTTGTTTCTTATCTGTCGGATAGCCCGGAAACTCACCAAAACAATCATCCTGTGTATGAGAAAGAATTCTCATGGCTCGGTTCTTTCTCCCGGTTTTACAGCCCTGCTGATCTTTGTAAGGATTTCCCGTTTACCGAAAAAAGCCCGTCGCAACGACTCGTATTCGGTAGCGTTGCATTTGGTTTTGCACTCTTCCGCTACCCTGTCCGTCTTCTCCAATACCGCATCGACCTTTGCACAGGGAAAAGACGGGCATTCGCCACAGTTATTTCCCTTCCCTGACTGTTCGCAACGGTTCAGTCCGTAGCCACAGGGTTTCTGCCGGTTGCATCCGTTGCATTGCATCTCTCCGGCACTGACTACACTATCCCTGAAACCCACGCGAAACCATAGTTCCGCCACTTTCTCAAGTTCGCCGATGTCGTTGCTCCGGGTAGCGATATAACGCGGACATTCGGAACAAACATCCCCGCAAATGGAAATATTCATGTTTTTCAATTTATTATCTGCTTGTTTTTGTTCAGCCATGTTAATCAATATTTAAGTAATAGAAACTATAAATTATCGTATCATTGAATTTGAAAACATTAAGAATAGAACACGGATCATATCAATCCGCACAACCCATTCAATCCGCACACTTCGTATTTATCTGTTTTTCCCGCGGAATCCACATCCTATTTTTTTGATATACGACATTCTATTTGTCCAGTTACTTATTTCTGTTATAAAAAGTTCGTTTACCGGAAAAAGGCATCAGTTATTACTTTCAAAACCGCCACCAGCAAAATGGAAATAAACACACCCCAAAAAGCCACGACATAGAACAGCCTCCCGGCCGGATAGGAACGGTAAAGCTTTGGAATAATCCAGAACGAATACGGCAGGTACAACACCACCGACGTTACCACCGCCGGGACATAACGCTGCAATACTACTGCGCCGGCAATATGAGGAATAAAGGCATTAAGCAGAAAAATGGCTGTAAAAAAAGTAAGGACATTCCTTCGGATATTCTCCTTCTTTTGACTGTTGGCCCATAAAATCACAGCCCAGGCAATAAGGGTAATCAACGCAATAGCCCATACCATGGGAACAACTGCCGGAAGGGGAAAAGGCAACTTAAGTCCGGAAGGATAGCTAAAATAAGCATATCCAACGGACTCCTCAATATTATGCAACGTAAAAAGCAGCCCCGAAAACAGTAACTGCCTGCGGTAATTCAAAACCTTCATGTTCTCCCTGCCGTTGAACCCTATCTCGATACGATCTGATCTGCCAGCCTTACCGCATCCTGCACATAGTTTGCACAACGCAGGCGGAACCACTCAAGCTCTTTCATCTTTTCCATCCCTTCGGGCGTACTCATGTTAATCCCGTCAAGCAGCTCGCGGCAACAGGTGCTGCCATGCAGCTTTTTGAATTCGGCCAGGAAATGGCGCGACATATCAAAAGCCCGCTCCTTGTCCTCCGCCGTACCGTTTTCGCCTTTGCCGTATTTCAGGCCTATGGCCATCAACGCCCCGGAAACGGCTCCGCAGGTTTCCTGCATATAAGCGATGCCCGCACCAAAAGGGTTGGCCAGCTTTAAACCCAAATCTTTATTCATGCCCAGCTCTACGGCAAAAACCGTCAGAACCGACTGTGCACAATTGTAACCATTTCTGAACGTTTCGACAGATCGTTTTACTTTATCTTCCATCATCGTATTGTATTTTTCCGATTACAAAAGTAAAATAAAGTCGGCGTTAAGAGTTCCGGATACAAAAATATTACGGTACAGGCAGGGTATGAGCACAGCGTAATCTTTTATGGGGGCACGGATGACACTGATTTAACGGATAAGAATGGATTACACTATAAAATCCTGTTAAAACTGAAAATCCTGTAACCCTGTCAATAAAAGGACAGGATTACAGGATTTGCATGAACTACAGGGGCACCTCTTTTGAGCTGGGAGTTTGGAGCATAGAACACCGATGACGAGGATGGAAAGGATTTTTACGGATTACAATGTAAAATCCTGTTAAAACTGAAAACCCTGTAACCCTGTCAATAAAAAGGACAGGATTACAGGATTTGCATGAACTACAGGGGCACCTCTTTTGAGCTGGGAGTTTGGAGCATAGAACACCGATGACGAGGATGGAAAGGATTTTTACGGATTACAATATAAAATCCTGTTAAAACTGTAAATCCTGTAACCCTGTCAATAAAAGGACAGGATTACAGGATTTGCATGAACTACAGGGACACCTCTTTTGAGCTGGGAGTTTGGAGCATAGAACACCGATGACGAGGATGGAAAGGATTTTTACGGATTACAATATAAAATCCTGTTAAAACTGAAAACCCTGTAACCCTGTCAAAAAAAGGACAGGATTACAGGATTGGCATGAACTACAGGGGCACCTCTTTTGAGCTGGGAGTTTGGAGCATAGAACACCGATGACGAGGATGGAAAGGATTTTTACGGATTACAATATAAAATCCTGTTAAAACTGAAAACCCTGTAACCCTGTCAATAAAAGGACAGGATTACAGGATTGGCATGAACTACAGGGGCACCTCTTTTGAGCTGGGAGTTTGGAGCATAGAACACCGATGACGAGGATGGAAAGGATTTTTACGGATTACAATATAAAATCCTGTTAAAACTGAAAACCCTGTAACCCTGTCAATAAAAGGACAAGATTACAGGATTGGCATGAACTACAGGGGCACCTCCGCCCCACCCAGCCTCCGCAAAGAGTAGGTCGGAAGGGGTGGCGTTTCAATAACCTTAGTCTTAAATAGCTATTCCAACGCTAAACTAACCAGAAACAGAAATTAAAAAAGGAAATTTCTGTAATCTAAATTCTACAGTGCCACTTCAACCTATGATTGCATTTTGCAACGATATAGACGTTCTTGTTTCAGTAATCGAAATTCTACAGTGCCACTTCAACTTGGAATAGATTTGAGGTGCAAAGACTGCCTTGAGTTTCAGTAATCGAAATTCTACAGTGCCACTTCAACTTTGTACAAAATATACCCCGCAGGGTCTGTGGCAGTTTCAGTAATCGAAATTCTACAGTGCCACTTCAACTGTCTCGAAAGGGACACAAGTAGTTTCTTTAAATCGTTTCAGTAATCGAAATTCTACAGTGCCACTTCAACAAAATAATGAAACTCTCCAGATGATTTCATTAAAGTTTCAGTAATCGAAATTCTACAGTGCCACTTCAACTCATAACAGAAGGTACACCCATTACCAAAGAAAGTTTCAGTAATCGAAATTCTACAGTGCCACTTCAACCTACTGGCGGCGTAATTACCACCTGGAATGACAGGTTTCAGTAATCGAAATTCTACAGTGCCACTTCAACGGTCTTCCCGAACCGGAAGAAGGAGTGAAGCTGTTTCAGTAATCGAAATTCTACAGTGCCACTTCAACTATTAGTAAGCCTTGGAGCAGGGAAGGTAAGAATGTTTCAGTAATCGAAATTCTACAGTGCCACTTCAACTGGAAAAAAAGGAATTTCAAAACCGGCATGTTTGGTTTCAGTAATCGAAATTCTACAGTGCCACTTCAACTCAGATCATTAAAAAATCTGGAGCTATTGAAGTTGTTTCAGTAATCGAAATTCTACAGTGCCACTTCAACGGAAATATTGTTTATTTATCAAACATTCTAAAAAGGTTTCAGTAATCGAAATTCTACAGTGCCACTTCAACTATGAAAACAATAAATCAATTACAGCAAGAAAAGTTTCAGTAATCGAAATTCTACAGTGCCACTTCAACTTTCGCATTCGTAGTAAGAGCGGTAACTCTTACAGTTTCAGTAATCGAAATTCTACAGTGCCACTTCAACGACAACGGGCATGCCAGACGGCTACCCGACAGAAGTTTCAGTAATCGAAATTCTACAGTGCCACTTCAACGACAACGGGCATGCCAGACGGCTACCCGACAGAAGTTTCAGTAATCGAAATTCTACAGTGCCACTTCAACTCTCCAAACGGTTGGAGAACCTGGGTAGTTGCGTTTCAGTAATCGAAATTCTACAGTGCCACTTCAACGACACAACCAATAACCCAACAATACTTGGGAAGTTTCAGTAATCGAAATTCTACAGTGCCACTTCAACCTTAGGCTCAATAGATAATCAAGACTTTGGTATTGTTTCAGTAATCGAAATTCTACAGTGCCACTTCAACAAAATAATTTTGAAAAATTTACCATAGAGAAAAGTTTCAGTAATCGAAATTCTACAGTGCCACTTCAACTTCCCTACAATCTAACTCGAAGGCTCTTCTACAGGTCCCGGTTCCCGGGATTAATTCAACCTGGGCTTTTGCTGCGCTGAAATAGCTTGCAAAAACCCGGTTTCATTGAATTTCAGTAATCGAAATTCTACAGTGCCACTTCAACAGGGCAGCTGGAAACGGTCACTATCTGATGTAAGTTTCAGTAATCGAAATTCTACAGTGCCACTTCAACTCAGCTCTAGCTCTATCATTTTCGTAGCCTAAGTTTCAGTAATCGAAATTCTACAGTGCCACTTCAACAATTTCGACCACTAATTTGCCGGCTAATTCTCTGTTTCAGTAATCGAAATTCTACAGTGCCACTTCAACGACACAACCAATAACCCAACAATACTTGGGAAGTTTCAGTAATCGAAATTCTACAGTGCCACTTCAACATTCAGCACGACTCAATAAAGATTGCTGAATACGTTTCAGTAATCGAAATTCTACAGTGCCACTTCAACCTTGCAACCTTGCTTGGAGCAGGGTTTGTATCTTTTGTTTCAGTAATCGAAATTCTACAGTGCCACTTCAACCAGCTACCAAGCTGCGCCTAATCAAACCGTTTCGAGTTTCAGTAATCGAAATTCTACAGTGCCACTTCAACGAAAAATCATGAAAAACTTTAGAAGAGATTTTAGTTTCAGTAATCGAAATTCTACAGTGCCACTTCAACATTCAGCACGACTCAATAAAGATTGCTGAATACGTTTCAGTAATCGAAATTCTACAGTGCCACTTCAACCTTGCAACCTTGCTTGGAGCAGGGTTTGTATCTTTTGTTTCAGTAATCGAAATTCTACAGTGCCACTTCAACCAGCTACCAAGCTGCGCCTAATCAAACCGTTTCGAGTTTCAGTAATCGAAATTCTACAGTGCCACTTCAACGAAAAATCATGAAAAACTTTAGAAGAGATTTTAGTTTCAGTAATCGAAATTCTACAGTGCCACTTCAAC